>JGI24699J35502_11134190_pt1 | contig 48930 bp, 39 predicted proteins | sample TergutMp193P4_FD_35502 | JGI IMG/M metagenome (IMG submission 35502)
TTTCCATTCTTAATTCGGGAAAAACTGCAAGTCTGGAAGTAATCTTGAAAATAGACGCCGACGCTGAATACGTACAAATAGAAGTTCCTATTCCTGCTGGTTGCAGCTATGAATCAAAGTCCGGAAGCTCTTACGGCAAAGAAGCTCACCGTGAATACTTCAAGGAAAAAGTCTCTATCTTCTGTAACCGCCTGACCAAAGGAGAACATCGGTTTACTATCGACCTGCTTCCGCGATTTACAGGAAAATACACTCTCAATCCAGCAAAAGCGGAATTGATGTATTTTCCGACATTTTATGGAAATGAAGATGTTAAATCAATACAAATTTATTAACAAAAATATCCTTTTACAACGTTATCGGTATCCCATTATAAAAATCCAAGATTTTTGTACGAAAAATAAAATCGTATTTTGCTTGAATTTCTTCTGAGAGGCTTCGTACCAAGCGGGTGCGAGCTTCATTAAATTCAAATACCGAAGATTTACCGGTTTCATACCGCTCTTTAGCATAATTAAATGATTCGGAGGTTGATTTAATCGCTTGTTGCGCAGCATTGTACTTTTCCTGTGCCGCCAGAGCGTTCAGATAAGCAGTTTCAATTTCTTTGTACAACGATTTCTTGACATTTTCCAACGCTAATTGCTGATTCTCAATATTGAATCGGGCATTACGCACTTGATTCCTTACTGAAAAACGATTGAATATCGGAATGCTCAGGCTAAGCCGAATCTCTTCGCTCATATTATCCTTTATTTGATTTGAAAATGGTTTGTTTTGAAAATTATACAAATAAAAATAATTAGTTCCAGCATTCAGATTTAAATTTAATGTAGGATAATAACCGGATTTCGCTATGATTAATGATTTTTCAGCACTTTGCACTTGCAATTCTTGTGCTTTGATAACGGGTTTAATTTGTACGGCATTATCAAAAACGGTTTGCGGCGGCTGAACGCTGCTCATATATTCTGTTACAACATCGTTAAATTCAGGAACAAGAATGTCAAAATCATCACTCAGTTGTAGTTCGAGACTTTGCGCCAAATCCAACAGAGCTAAACGGAGGTTATTTTCAGCTTGAATAACCGAAACTTTGTCGTTAGCAACTTGTGCTTCAATATCATATAACTGCGACAAAGGCACTTTTCCAGCATCGGTTAAAGCACGGGTACGTTCGATTTGCGATTGGCTTAAAGTTAATTGTTCCTGATTTACTTTAAGAAGTTCTTTGCTGAATAGTACTTGCAAAAATAGCGATGCAACATTCAGAGACAAGTCGTCTTTGGCTTTTTCAAGATTCTGCACAGACGTTTCCAAATCTAATTTATTCTTGGCAATTTCGTTCGGAATCCGAAATCCGGTGAAAAGTGGAATAGAACTACCTACAGATAAACCCGTATTAGATTGATTATTGATTTCATATAAGCCGCTTTCCATTGGAGTTCGGCCGAAATTCCAACTTTGTATTCCTCCAGCATTCAAATCCGGCAACCTGCTCATTTGGGCAGTATTCAAATTCACTTCAGCAACATTCTTTTGTACAACTAATTGTTTAATAGAAATATTATGTTCGATAGCATATTGTATGCAATCTTCCAGACTCCACAACTTGCTTTGCGCAGAGAGCAATGTCGAAGTGCAAAGTAGAAGGAAGATAAATAGACTTTTTATTCGTTTCATTTTCATTATTTTATTTATTTGTTTCATTTTTCTTTTTTGTATCAATAGCATTTCCCCTGATTTTATCTTCGGCAGTCAAGCCTTCTTTTACTTCAACTTTGATGCCGTCGGAAAGTCCAACTTTGACAAAGTGTTTATCAAAGATTTGTGTTGGCATCTCTTGTTTCGCTAAATAAACGTATGCCGAATCGTTGCTGAATTCAATAGAACTCTCCGGAATTGTTAAGACATCTGTAGCCCGGCTTTTAACAATTTCTGCATTAGCGCTGTATCCGGCACGGATAAATACCGAATCGGGAACCTTTATTGCCGCTTTGATTTCAAACAATACCGCTCCGTTTTGTTCCTCTCCCTTCGGAGAAATATATTCTAAAGATGCATCAAATTTCTGACCGCTAATAGCTCCGACAGTCAATGTGATAGGTACGCCTTCCTTGATTTTCCCGACTTCCGTTTCATCAATTTTTCCTCTGAAAATCAAATCATTCATATTAGCAATTGAAGCGATAGTTGTTCCATCGTTAAATGTATTGGCTTGAATAACAGAGTTTCCTGCTTTAATAGGAACATCAAGAATCATTCCCGAAATGGTTGAACGAATTTGTGTATTACTCAGTTTGGCATACTTTTTCGAAACGCCTTCTCTTACAATATCCAATGCATCTTTGGCATTGTTTTTTTCCTCTTGGGCTTTATTGTAATTTGTTTGCGAAGCATCAAATTCTTCTTTGGAAATAACCCCTTTTTCAAATAGTTGCGACTGACGGGCAAATTCTGTTTCAATCTGTTGCAAGTTGATTTCCGCTACCCGAAGGCGTGACTCAGCCGAGTTTAGTTGTCCCATTTCAGGGATCACTTTCACAGTAGCAATCACATCGCCTTCATGAATCATTTGACCGGCTTCTTTATAAACTTCCGAAACAATACCGGATATCTGCGGTTTAATCAAAATTTCGTCGCGAGGTTCTATTTTACCGGTTGCAACTGTTTTATTTTCAATCGTTCCGATAGTGGGCGAGAGAATTTCATAAATTGTAGTTTTAGGACGCGATTTGTTCCAAAGAAAACTAAATGTAAATAGGATTATGATTCCTAATAATACAAATAAGATGATTTTACCTACTTTTTTCATGTCTTTTAATGTTTATTTTTGTTTCCATTTCTATCGATGTTTTCCATACTTCCAAATCTTTATGCGTTTTCATATTTTATTTACTTCTTACTCCTCACCCGTCACTCCTCTTGAATAGCATCAATTGCTTTGATTTGCATAGCTCTTGCTGCCGGAATTAAACCGGCAATCAATCCAAAAAATAACAGGATAATCGTAGATGTGACAGCCGTTGAAAAAGAAACCATCGGATTGGAAATAAATACATTTTCTGCATTTTGTAGCCAAAAAGTATCAGCTAAATACAAACACAAAACCCCAAAACATAATCCCAATACACCAGCAATGGCAGTTAATACCAAACTTTCCCACATGATTTGCCCGATGATTGTTCGAGGTTTAGCTCCCAATGCCCTTCGGATACCGATTTCTTTTGTCCGTTCTTTAACGGTTACTACCATAATATTGCTAACCCCGATAATTCCAGCAATTAAAGTTCCCGAACCAACAATCCAGATGACGATGGTAATTCCTAAAAACAAATATTTGAAAATATTGAATTGGCTTTCCAAATTGAAACTCCAAACAGCTTGTTCGTCGGTAGGAGCTATGTGATTGTTTTGTTTAAGTATTTCTTTCATTTTTTCTTCCATCTTACTTACCGGCACATTGGGTTTGGCTGTCGCTGTGAGCACATGTATAACATCTCCCTGATTAATCAACTTTTGTAAAGTTTTGAACGGAAGAAAAACGGATTCTGCCGAACGACCACCTATGCTAATATCTGAAACACCGGAAACTACGCCGACTACTTGAAAATAAATTCCCCATATACGGACATATCGACCGATAGGGTTTTCGTTGGTCGGAAATAAATCTTCATAGACCTTGGTCCCGATTACACAAACTTTCCTTTCTTCCAAATTATCCATTTCATTGATAAAGCGTCCGTTTTCAATAAATTGTCTCTCGATCTTGGTGTAATTGGCAAGAACGCCTTTGATTTGGGATGTACTGAAATTTTCATTATATACGATGTTATTGGCACTATTTCCACCAAACAGCATGGGAGATAAACAATCCAATTCTGGTACCGATTGCAGAAGAATGTCCACATCGCTGTTGTGCATGTTCCAATTGCGTCCTTTTTGAAAACCTTGGTAAGGCTGGCTGGTTGTGGATGATCCCATAAGGCAGGAATTGGTCGCAAATCCTTCTAAACCGCTCAACATTCCGCGTTGCAATCCTGTTCCGGCGCCTAACATAATGATTAACATGAAAATTCCCCAGAACACGCCAAACCCCGTGAGAAAACTCCTGACTTTATTTCGGGTGATGGTAACCCAAATTTCCTGAAATCGATCCAAATCAAACATTCTATTCCTTTTTATATTTCCCGCATCGCTTCAATAGCGGATATTTTTACCGCTTTCATTGCAGGGTAGTAACCGGCAACTACTCCGGAAACGATTAATACGCACATAGCGCCAACTGCAACTCCAACATCAACTGTAGGATTCTTGAATACAAAAGACATTTGAGATGTATCTGCATTTTCCAATACGGAATTGATTAATTCACCAAGTCCTACGCCCAGAAACATGCCAAAGTAACCGAATATAGCCGTGATAAAAGCAGATTCCAACAGAATACTTCCTAATATGGAAGACGGTTTAGCTCCCAGCGCTTTACGAATGCCAAACTCCCTTGTTCGCTCTCTAACCGTGATTAACATAATGTTACTAACACTGATTACGCCGGCAATCAAGGTTCCGGAGCCTATAACCCAAATAAATGCCGAGATTCCATTGAAAATGCCCATGAATCGCAAATAGGATTCCACTCCGGTCCACATTCCAATTGCCCGTTCGTCTTTGGGATCATAAACATGCAGGCCAGCGAGCTTTTCCCTGAGTCGTTTCTGAAAAGCTTCATTTTTTTCTAATGTGTTCAAACCTTTAGCTGTAAAAGCAATATCTCCGATGCCCCAACCTTGGTTATACAACGCTTGCGCTGTAGTGAAAGGAATATACGCAACCGCATCATTTCTTCCATTAAAATCATTCCGGAAAATGCCAATAACTGTATATCCTATTCCTCCTGCCAAGAATTGTTTTCCTACCGGATTATCATCCTGAAACAAAACTTTTTGAAGCCGAGTATTGATCACTGCGACTTTCCTCGTTTCTCTCATATCCGCTTCACTGATAAAACGTCCATCGTTTGATATGATTGTAAGTCCGTTTATTTTTAAAAAATCCGGATTTACGCCAATAAACTGGCAATCGGTATTAAAGGTATTGTAATTAACGGAAACATTGCTCCAAATCATACCGGAAACAGATTCTGCTTCAGGTATTTGATTTCTGACTAAATCCAAATCGTTTTGATCCAAAGTGATTTTTCGCTGATCCGGAAAGCCTTTATAAGGAATAGACGTTCTTCGCCCCCAAAAATCAATACTGTTCATCGATTGTCCGGAAAAATTAGATGTCACCCCATTTTTCAAACCGTTTCCGGAAGAAAGCAAAATGCAAAACATAAAAATACCCCATGAGACGGAAAAGCCGGTCAGGAAAGTACGCAATTTATTTTTTTTGATGACGCTGAAAATTTCAGCCCAATTATCAATATCGAAAATCATTAGGTAATATATTCAATTTTTTATCAGAATAATTTCTTCTTCAATTACTCCGTCTTTCAAGCGGATGATTTTATCGGTAGCCTCAGCGATGCTTTGTTCGTGTGTAACAATAACCATAGTCATTCCTTCCTTGTTCACACTTCTGAGTATCTGGATCATTTCTTCTGAAGTTTTGCTGTCGAGCGCTCCCGTCGGTTCATCAGCCAAAATAATCTGCGGCTTGGCAATCAGAGCGCGGGCAATAGCCACCCGCTGTTTTTGTCCGCCCGACATTTCATTCGGCAAATGCATCGCCCAATCTTTCAATCCTAATTTGTCTAAGTATTCCAAAGCAATCAGATTTCGTTTTTTTCGACCGACTCCCTGATAATACAAAGGAAGCGCTACATTTTCCATGGCATTTTTAAAACTAATCAAATTAAACGACTGAAAAACAAAACCGATCATCTTGTTTCGCAATTCAGCTGCTTTAGATTCACTCAGATTTTTTATTAACAGATTATTCAAATAATAATTTCCAGAGTCGTAGGTGTCTAAAATGCCTATTAGATTCAGTAACGTAGATTTTCCAGAGCCGGAAGCCCCCATAATTGATACCATTTCTCCTTCCCGGATTTCAAGATCAATTCCTTTCAGCACATGAAGTGGAGCACCATTATAATACGTCTTATTAATTTTTTCTAATCTTATCATTAATTATAAATTATAGAATATTAGAATATTGTTTATTGCCCATCATTATTATGTCTTAATTATGTCTTAATTATGTCTTATAATATAAGACGTAAATTTACCATTTTCGTTACAAAAGTATAAATAAAATTAGTACTGTGCAATGCATAGTATCTTATTTATATGTAATATAAATTAATAATCATCGTCAATATGATATACATCCTGTGTTATTGTCTTGAGCCTTTGTTCTTTTTTGCTTTTTTTCGGAACAAAAGGTTCATCTGGTAAAACGCCTGCCCGCACCAGAAAGTCGAAAAATACTCCCGGATTAAGCATAATAATGCTACCAACCGGCGTAAGCAGTACATTAACAATCATATCATTAGTTGTCTCTGTTGAATTCGGATCAAATTTTTCCTGATTAGAATAAGGAGTTATCAAATAAGGAGAAATCGTTTGAGATTTTACTAACATGGGATCTTCTTTGTAAGAAAGAAGTAAGTGATTTTGCTCATAATTAAAGCCCAAACGCGATATATAATCTTTTGTTATATCAAATTGCATCGGTTTTCTTAGAAAAATAGAATCTGAAAAATCAAACGAAAAATTCAAAGGCAGTTCTGGACGCAATGTCTCTTTGAGCATCAATTTAAATATGTCCGATTCTTGGGCAGACAGTAACAAAGGGTATAAGCATAATAGCCAAACGATTAGTTTCATAATATCCGAATTTGAGTGTCAAATTTATTCAAAAATTTTGATTATTTTTGGGGATTGATGCAATTTTAAAAAGAATTAGCCGAATTTAAGTATTTTTATTATCTTCCCTATATAAAAAAGTTTTTTCATCAGACGTATTTGGAAAAATGCATTTTTTTATCTACGTTTGTTTTCAAAAATTCACCAAACAATATGGCAATCAATATTACTACAAAAGAGGTTGATCTCCTTGCTCCTAATGCCGAGGCTGCGCGGAATGGACTTGAGCTTTCCAAAAAGAATTTATCTAATTTGTCCAAGTCTGCCGATGGCACTTTGATTTTTGGAGAATGTGCGGGAAGCGGTAAAAATCCTTATCATTGCTCGGCTGATTATCAGGATGAAAAAGCTCCGGTTTTTCGTTGTAGTTGTCCAAGCCGTCAAATTCCATGTAAGCATGTACTCGGATTATTGTATGCTTATGCTTCGGGGCAAGTTTTTAAAGCAGCAGATATTCCCGAAAATATTGCTTCTAAACGAGCTAAAATTGAACAGCAGCAAGAGAAAAAAGAAAATGATAAAACTAAGAATAGTGTAAATGATATTCCTAAAAATACCAAAGCGAGATTAAACGCGCTTACGAAAAAAACGGAAGCCCAATTAGCTGGCTTGGAAATTGCCGAAAAACTGATACGAAGCATCGTACAAACCGGTTTGTCTTCTGTAGATGCTCAATTCAAAATAACCTTTTCGGAACAAATCAAACAATTAGGCAATTATTATATAACTGGGATTCAGACCGCTTTTAACGATTTATTGCTGGAAATCGGCGAAGTAAAAAATGACCGGTATATCCATACAATCGATAAAGTCAACTATATCTATGCTTTATTGAAGAAAAGCCGCAAATATCTTACCGCTAAAAGGGAAAATCCGGAACTTATTGAGCTAAATTCTCCGATTGAAGAACAGATAGGATATGCATGGAAACTAACCGAATTGATGCAGCACGGTTTATGGGAAGAAAATGCTGAACTGATAGAGCTTTCATTCTATAACTACGATGACGCTGCCCGAAGGGAATTTGTGGATGAAAGTTACTGGCTCGATCTTTGTTCGGGAAAAATATACAAAACGATGAATTACAGACCATATAAGGCGAAAAATTATATCAAAGAAGAAAACAGTTTTTTTGATGTATTGCATATCAAGGAATTATACACCTATCCAGGAGATATTAATCCCCGCGTCCGCTGGAATGAATTTTCCATTAAAAAGATAACTCCGGCTGAGGTACAAAAGGCGTATTCTTTTGCTGCCAATAATTATGCCGACTTGGTTAAAACCGTTAAATCTTCCATGAAAAATCCATTAATGGACAAAAATCCGGTGGCATTGATCGGATTACATAAAGCATTTATCTTGGGAAATCATGTTGTTTTGGAAGATGAAAGCGGGAATAAACTAACTCTCAAAGATTCCGACTATTTCGACAATACGATTGAAAATACATTACAAACCCTGCTTTCTCCCGAAATGAAAGGATTTAGCATGGCTGTCATGTTTGAAAATAACATTGAATCCGGATTGTTTTCCGCACGGCCTTTATCCATACTAACAGGAGAAAAAATTATTCGATTACTATATTGATATGAGAATACAAGCATTATACGACTTACAACAAGAAATAAACCGGCTGTATATCGCCGGAAGTAAATTTGCGAAAAACGATCCGAGATTGACAAAGCAATTACCCATTTTGAATAAATTGGGAGAGAAAGCTCCCGTGTTCAAGAAATTAGCTCAGAACGTCGAGGAATTAATACAATCGGAAGCAGCCGAATCATCAGAAAAACTGTTGAATACCGGAATTTTACTCTATTCCGTCCTCTATACGCAAGGCGAAACGACCGAAGAAAATGTCGAACAATCCGAGTTGAATCCGTCATTCAATCTCAACGAATTAAATACTACGGTTTCATTTCTTGAAATCAAACCGGTCATCGAAGCGCTTACATCAACCAGACAGGGACGAATGGCTGTTGTTGAAAATGCTTTCAAGCGAGGCATTTTCAAAGATTTCCGCACCTTCGAATATTTAGATGCCGGCTTAGGTGATAAATATTCCGAATTGGCCAATTATATCGAAGAAACAATCATTCCTTCCGTCGGAAAGAGAATGTTTCCTATTATCAAAAAGAATTTCAGTTATGAAGTCCGCACGGAAGATGTCCGCCGTTTTCGTTTGCTTTATCAAATGGAAGACCAAGATATGAATACGATGATTAAAACTATTCTGGAAGGTTCTGCAGTCAAGTTGCAAGTGGAAGCCGTGAAAATTTTAGCCAATGATGTAGCAAACGAAGAACTAATCGCCCAATTAGCTAATGACAAACACAAAGCTGTGCGCGAAGCCGCTTCTTGGGCTTTGGATAAATTGCAACAATCAAAGCAAGGAAAATTCCGGAAATTGATAAACAAGCTAATCAAATAAATACAAAATATACATATGGCAGACAAATCAATACCCGCAGACGTTTTACGTCTTCCCGCAGAATTACTTTATGCTGCGGAACTTGAAGCATTAAAAGCGGAAGACAGTAAAGAAGAAAAACCTACCGGTTGGCAGCTATCGCCCAAAGCTGTGTATAAGTTTATTACAGGCGGAAAAGCAGAGGGCGTGAACATTACTTCCAAATACATCGGTCACAACCGGCTGGTAGAAATAGCCATTGCTACTTTGCTGACAGACCGCGCTTTGTTGTTAATCGGCGAACCGGGAACCGCCAAATCGTGGCTCTCGGAAAACCTGACTGCCGCTATTTGCGGAGATTCGGGGAAAGTAATCCAGGGAACAGCCGGAACAGGGGAAGAACATATTCGTTATTCATGGAATTATGCCCTGTTGTTAGCTCATGGTCCGAGTGAAGCAGCATTAATTAAAAGTCCTATTTACAGAGCAATGGAAACAGGGAGTATTGCTCGTTTTGAAGAAATATCCCGTTGCGCCTCCGAAGTGCAGGACGCTTTGATTTCCATTATGTCGGAAAAAACAGTATCCATACCGGAATTATCGAAAGAATTACCTGCCCGGCGCGGATTTTCGATTATAGCAACGGCTAACACACGTGACAGAGGTGTAAATGATATGTCGTCGGCATTAAAACGGCGGTTCAATATCATTGTCTTGCCTTCTCCCGGAAACTTGGAAACAGAAGTAGCCATTGTTACCAAACGTGTAGCTGAAATTGCAGGAAACTACCGGTTGAAAGCCTCTTTACCCGGAAAAGAAGCCGTCGAAAAGATTGTTACCATATTCCGTGAATTACGTCTGGGAATGACTTTGGACGAAAAACAAAAGTTGAAATCGCCCGCCGGAGTTATTTCTACGGCAGAAGCTATTTCTTTGATAACAAACAGTATGGCTCTTGCTGCAAGTTTTGGGAACGGAAACATCACCGACAAAGACTTGGCGGCAGGACTTCAAGGCGCCATTGTTAAAGACGATGATAAAGACAAACTCGTCTGGAAAGAGTATCTGGAAAATGTGATGAAGAAACGTGGTTCGGAATGGAGAGGGTTGTATAATTCGTGTTCGGAGTTGAATTAACTCTTAGGAGGAGAAAAGCGTAAAAAATGAGGTCTAAACATTGAGGGAAAAAAACTTACAAATTTCAGTAATGTGAATTGGAATAAAACAAAAATAAAAATTCAAAATGACGAAACAGTCGAAGCGCAAGTCCCCTTAATTGTTTCTGCCAGCCGTTCGACAGATATACCTGCTTTTTACGCCGATTGGTTTATCAATCGTCTAAAAGAAGGATATGTAAAGTGGAAAAATCCGTTTAACGGCGTACCTTTATATGTTTCATTTCAAAATACACGGCTGATTGTTTTTTGGTCAAAAAATCATAAACCTATTATTAAATATTTAGATTATTTAAATGAAAAGAATATTAATTATTATTTCCAATTTACGCTCAATGATTATGATGCGGAAAAATTAGAACCTAATGTCCCAAACGTTCAATCAAGAATTGAAACATTTATTGAATTATCGGAAAAAGTTGGAAAAGAAAAGGTAATTTGGCGTTTCGACCCTCTGATTTTGACCGATAAAATTGGGGTTAACGAATTATTACGCAAAACAGAAAATATTGGTAATCAACTGAAAAACTATACCGACAAATTGATTTTCAGTTTTGCCGATATTAAAATTTACAAGAAAGTTCAAAATAATTTAAGAAGCAATTCTATTTCTTATCAAGAATTTAATGAGCGTACAATGAACGAGTTTGCAGCAGGACTTCAACGTTTGAATGAAAATTGGCATTTTGAACTTGCGACTTGTGCCGAACAAATTCCTTTGGAAAAATACGGAATTATTCATAATAAATGTGTTGATGATGATTTAATGATAAAACTTTTCCCTCACGATAAGGTACTTATGGATTTTTGGGGTGTTAAAATAACTCCGCCCGATATGTTTAATCCAAACGGCACTATTGAGAAGAAGCGAAACAACAAAGACAACGGCCAACGGCAATTTTGCGGTTGCATTATTAGCAAAGATATTGGCGAGTATAATACCTGTCCGCATTTGTGTGAGTATTGTTATGCAAATGCCAACAAAAATATAGCATTGACAAATTGGAATTTACATAAACAGAATCCTAATAATGAAACTATTAAATAAAAAAATAAATGGTGAGTTCAACTTATATTGACAATTTGGGGATATTCGGCATTCGCCACCTTTCTCCGTCGGCTTCCTACCACTTGTTACGCTTTTTGGACAAGCAAAAACCTAAATGTGTACTGATTGAGGGACCTTCCGACGCAGGAGAGATGCTTGAAAATTTAGCCGACAAACGAATAAAACCGCCGGTTGCGTTGATGGCATATACCACCAAATTGCCCATTGAAACCGTATTATATCCTTTCGCCGAATATTCTCCCGAATTTCAAGCAATTCAGTGGGCGGAACGAAATAAAGTCGAAGTCCGATTTATAGATTTACCTTCTAATATTATACTGAAAGTAAAACAAGAACGCAATGCGGAAAATACAACGAAAGTAAAACAGGAATTTTATAATTATCACAATGGCATTTACGAAAAATTAGCCGCTTACAACGACGAACCTGATTATGAAAGCTATTGGGAGCGTAACTTTGAACATAATCTTCAAGAAGACAGTTTCAGAGAAAGTTTGCGTTTGCAATCGCAGCAAATTCGTTCGTTAGTTGTTGATGAAGAATATCAGGCAGTACCTTCCGAGTTTGCTTACAATTTGATTCGTGAAGCCCACATGCGCAGGGAAATACAAAAAGCAATTTCAGATGGAAATAAACCGGAGGAAATTGTTGTAGTTGTGGGCGCTTATCATGTTTCGGGAATTCAAGTCGATTTGCCTCCCTTGTCGGATGTGGAATTAAAATCGATTCCAAGAGTTGAAACAATGATGACATTAATGCCTTATTCTTATTTAAGACTTAGCAGCCGCACCGGATACGGAGCCGGAAACTTGGCTCCCTTTTATTTTGAGCAAATGTGGCAGTGCATGAAAAACGGTAATCCGGAACAAATTCCAGCAATTTATTTGTCAAGTGTAGCGGAGGCTTTACGAGAAGCAGGAAATAACGCCTCTTCCGCCTCAGTGATAGAAGCTGTTCGTTTGGCAAATTCTTTGTCGGCTATGCATAATGGCAATTTGCCGGTATTAAAAGATTTACATGATGCTGCCGTAACTTGTCTGGGACATGGGGAATTATCTCAAGTCGCAGAGGCGTTGAACCGGATAGATATCGGTACGGCTATCGGCAGTTTGCCTGAGGGCATCAGCCAAACGCCTGTGCAGGAAGATATGGCGAGAGAATTAAAACGGTTGAAATTAACAAATTATAAATCTGCTGTTTCTCAGGAAATCACATTGGATCTAAGGGAAAACAGAACCGTTAAAAGTGAAGAGGCTGCATTCTTGGATTTGAACCGTTCGACGTTCTTTCATCGAATCCAATTATTAAACATCCGATTTGCTCAACCAATGTCAGTCAATCAAGCGGGAGCAACATGGGCGGAAAAATGGGTGTTGCAATGGACTCCCGAAGTGGAAATTGAAGTGGTTGAATCCAACTTGAAAGGCGAGACGGTAGCCGTTGCAGCCGCTTTTGTTCTGAAAGAAGCTTTGGACGATTGCAACGATATCTTGAGCGCTGCCCGGTTGATTAAAACCGCTTGTGAGTGTAATCTGACCGAAAATTTTGCGAATGCTTTGGCTGTATTGCAAAAATTGGCAGTCGATTCGGGAAGTTTCAGGGAAGCGGCAGACGCTGCATGGGAATTATCCGTTTTAATACAGTACGGAGATATCCGCCATTTTAATTTACAGCCGCTTGTTCCGCTTTTGCAACAGTTGTTTCTTCGTGCAGTTCTGCTTTTGGTAGATGCAGCGTCTTGTGATGATAAAGCCGCCACAGAATTAATTTCTGCGATTAATCGAATGGATTTAATTTCTCAAGAACAATACGAAGTAGTCGATAGTTCGCTTTGGATTGCTGAACTTAAAAAATTGGCTTGGCGGGATGATCGGAATGCCAAACTTTCGGGATTGGCTTTTTCTATTTTGCTCGAACATAACTTAGTAGAGGAAAGCGACTGTTCAAAAGAAGTCTCCCGCAGACTATCTCCCGGCATTCCGGCCGATATTGGCGCCGGATGGTTTGAAGGTCTTTCCGGCAGAAACAGATATGCTTTGTTATCTCGTATATCATTGTGGAAAGAATTAGACAACTATATTCAAAGTTTGGATGAAGATGATTTCTTTCGCTCGGTTGTTTTCCTGCGTCGCGCATTTGGCTCTTTCGAACCCAGCCAGAAAAATAGCATTGCCGAATTGTTGGGAGATATTTGGGGAACAGGCGCCGAAGCAACTGCCGAAATGTTGCAGTCTGAACTTACCGAAACGGAAACAGAAAAACTAAATGAATTAAACGATTTTGATTTCAATGGATTCTAACTTGGAGATTAAACTCAGCCGTTGGCGCTTGGTTTTGGGCAGCGATTCCGGCAATACCTTATCGAATGTTTCTTTAGATGAACGCAGTTCTATAATGGATGCCGCTTTGGCTGCCATCTATGACGGAACAAGCGGAAGCCGGGAAACAGGAAATAAAAAGCAAGGTGGGGGACTTGGTTCTTCAGCTCCGAATTTAGCGAAATGGCTGACTGATATTCGTAGTTTTTTCCCGCAAGATATTGTTAGTGTAATTCAGTCAGATGCTATTGAACGCAAGGGATTAACCAAACTTTTGCTGGAACCGGAAACTTTAAAGAATGTGAAACCAGATATAAGCATGGTGGGTACTTTAATGGCGCTGAAAGGTCAAATTCCAGAAAAGTCGAAAGAAACAGCCCGAATGCTTATCAAAGAGGTGGTTGACGATATTATGAAACGAATGGAGCAAGGACTTCGTCGAGCAGTTACCAGAGCATTAAACAAAAGAGCGCATTCCACTATAAGTAACTTTTCGGCTACCGACTGGAAAAGAACCATCGACCGAAATCTGAAAAATTACGACACGAAAACTAAACAACTTATCCCTGAAAAATTCTACTTTTTCGAACGAAACAAGCGACAAAAAGCATGGACAGTTATTTTGGACATAGACCAAAGCGGCTCTATGGCCGATTCCATTATCTATTCTTCGGTAATGGGGTCTATTTTTGCAAGTGTGCCTGCATTGGATACTCATGTCATTGCTTTCGACACACAAGTGGTTGACCTCACGGAATTATGCCGCAACGATCCTGTCGATATGCTTTTTGGCATTCAATTGGGCGGAGGAACCGACATTAATAAATCCGTTGCTTATTGCAGGGAATTAATTACCGATCCACGAAAAACCATGTTTATACTGATTTCCGATTTGTATGAAGGCGGAGTAGAAGCCGGATTATTGCGCCGCTTGGAAGAGATGCACGCTGAAGGAGTTAAAGTCATCACATTATTAGCGCTTTCCGATAGAGGAAAACCTTCTTATGATGAATCATTAGCAAAGAAAATCAGTAAATTGAATATTCCTTGTTTCGGTTGTACGCCCGATAAATTACCGGAATTAATAGAAGCTGCTTTGAAAGGCTTTGATTTAAAGTCATTTGAATCTTCAAAATAATAAAGTTTCTTATTGGGGTTTGAATTTTGATTCTTTTAATATTTCCTGGTAGCCGGTGTTTTCCATCAACTCTTGCCAGCCGGTTTGGGGTTTTTGTTTCATGTAGGCGGAAATTATTTGATAACCCAACCAAACGCCTACTCTTCCCGGAGATTCAACCGGAAGATAAGCCGTATGAGGAGATTCTTTCAAATATTGGGTCGTGGTTAAATAATTACCAGTAAACAAATGATGATTTTCCAGAATAGTTTTCCATATTAAGGATTGATGCTTCATACACCATTCATATTGTTCTTTATCGTAACCAACGCATTCTCGGTCTTGCCTGCCCGGCAAAAGTTGCGAAAGCATATACCGCAGTTTTCCTTCATACAGTATCCGATCCAACAAAATATCTTCGTCGCCCAAAAACGGTAGATTCGCCATCATAAAACCTAACAAATAATCGGGAACAATTCGGTCAGGCGTCATCAATTGCCGTTGATAATCATAGAAAAAGCCCTGATAAACCGGATAATCCTCCCCTAAATATTTGTCTGCCGATAAAGACAAAATATCGTCTGTTACAACAATATTTTGACCAAAACCCGAAACGTGCATATACACTTTCGGTGGTTTGATTTGCGGAAATTGTTGCAGAAAAATGTGTAATCCTTTCGACAATTCCTTATTTATTTCCGTCAGATCAGCGAATTTTTCCTGCTCGTCCTTATAAATACCCATCAATGTCGGTTCAGAAAAGTAAGTTTTCAATCGGTAATAAAATCCTGCCGAATCGGGTTTCCCAATAGCAAGAATACCCTCTCCGAAAATATCCAAAAAATCCGTATGATTTTGCAATTCGCTATCAGAACCATTTTGAGTCAGATACCGATATAAATCCGAGTCAAAACGAATAATCTTAAATTCCAAAGACTCTTCATTTGTTTTGTTCCCTGAACAACAAATACAACACAGATAAGTTATTCCCACTATACATATCCTTAAAATTATTCCAATTTGCTTATGCATTGATTAAATCTTTTATCATTTAACGTTCAGATAATACAAATATTGCTCTTTTTAATTCATAACTGACCCTTAGAAATAGAGTTATAACAATCTTAAATTTACATAACTATAATGAAAAAGAAAAATTTGGACAACATACTAATCTTCCGAACATGACTGCAATGTACATCAATAAGTTGCGATTTTAAAATCATTACTTTTTTATTAAAACCGCTATTTTCATTGATAAATCAAAGAAAACCATACGCGGATTAACATTTGATTCAATATGTTTTTCGGCAAGCGCTAACTCTTCCATTAATTCTTCTACATTTTTTTCATTGACGTATGGAGAAAAATTTACGGAAAAATTGGCTTCATCTGGATTCAGATAATTGATTTCAGGCAAGTGCAAACGATAGAGAAAATTTTCGCGTATCATGTTTTGAGCATACGACAAAAAATATTTCTGGCGTTCTCGTCCTAATTGGGCAAAAGTATCTGCTTCCGCTTTCATATTTTTCACATCTCTTCGCCAACAATTTCGCATAATAGTCTTAAATAGTTCAAGATATTGTTGGATTTCCTCGCTGGTTTCAATTATTTCAAGAGCTTTCAGGTAACTGCCATTTGCGAGATGAACAAGATTGGAGCGTTCGGAATCGTTAGGAACTTTCTGAGATAATGCTTTGTCCATATCTTCCGGCAAAATAGGAGGAACCGGCAATCGCTGCGTTCGCGATTGAATAGTTCCGATTATCCTGTCGGGATTCTCGGAAACTAAAAGAAAAACCGTATAAAAAGGTGGTTCTTCAATCATTTTCAATAATTTATTAGCGCAAGCCTCGTGCATTTTCTCCGGCAGCCAGACTATCATAATTTTGTATGCCGATTCGTATGCTTTCAAATTCAACTTACGGATAATCTCATCACTTTCCTTTGCATAAATCATTCCTTGCGAATTATCTGCACCAATAAAATTGAGCCAAGAAGTTAGATTAAAGTATGGATTTTGCAGAACGAAAGTCCGCCATTCCTGAAGGTAATCATCACAAACTTCCTTTTTCTTTTTAGCATTATTAACAATTGGAAAAACAAAATGCAAATCGGGATGCGATAATTTATTGTATTTAATGCACGATGGACAAAGTCCGCAAGCATCGTCTTCGTTTCGGTTAGTGCAACTCAAGTAACGGGCATACGCCAAAGCAAGAGCGAATTTTCCAACACCTTCAGGTCCGCTCAATAAACGGGCATGAGGAATATAGCCGCTTTCCACCGATTGAATCAACTGCTGCTTGATTTCTTTTTGTCCAATAACGTCTCTGAAAAACATGATTATAGGTTTTAATAAATTGCTTCCGCAATCCGGCGGACGCTGTCGGTAGCCATAAACGTATAAAAATGTAAACTTGGAACACCATGGCGAATAAGTTCTTTACATTGTTCAATCGACCATTCGACGCCTACATGTTTCACTTCATCGTCGTTTTTGCATTTTCGTAATTCAATAGCGAGCGCTTCCGGAATCTCGGTATGGAATATATTTGGAAGAACCGTTAATTGATCTTGGAATACAATCGGTTTGATTCCCGGAATAATTGGAGCGGCAATTCCTTCAGCTCGGCATCGTTCCACGAAATCGAAATATTTCCGATTATCGAAAAACATTTGCGTTACGGCATATCCGGCGCCCATTTCAACTTTTTGCTTCAAAAACGCCAAATCGGATTCGAGGCTTGGGGCTTCCTCATGTTTTTCGGGATAACAAGCGACTCCGTATGAAAAAGGCGTCTCCATTTTTTCAAAGGACGTTCCGTCGATGGATATTCCTTGATTGAAATTATTCACTTGTTCGATTAAACCGGTTGTATGTTCATGGCTTGCTCCAGGTGGAAAGGCATTTAATTCGAGTTTTTTAATATCGCCGCGAAGCAATAATAATTCACTGACACCTAAGAAATTCAAGTCAATCAATGCATATTCGGTTTCTTCTTTGGAAAATCCTTTGCAAATAATATGAGGAACCGCCGTAATTCCATACTGATGTTGAATAGCGGCGGCAATTGCCACAGTACCGGGACGTTTACGAACATTCATTTTCTTGATTTGTCCGTCTGTCGTCTCCTTGTAAACCGTTTCGCTATGATGAGTTGTAATATTGATATATTTCGGATCAAATTCCTTCAGTTTATCAATAATATTACAAACTTTCAAAAAACTGTTGCCTTTTAAAGGAGGCAGTATTTCAAAAGAAAAAGCTGTTTTATGACTATTTTTTAATAAATCGAGAACTTTCATTTATTTTTTACAAATTTGGGACAAATATAAAAAAAAATAAGAAAAGTTCATTACCTTTGTTCGTAAAATACAAGTATTATGGAAAATATAAATTGGAAAGATTTAACATTCGGTTATCTAAAAACAGATTACAATGTTCGTTCTTATTACAAAAATGGAAAATGGAGTGACTTGGAAATTACTGACTCCGAGCAAATAAACTTACACATGGCTGCTACGTGCCTTCACTATGGACAAGAAGCATTTGAGGGTTTAAAAGCATTCAAAGGAAAAGACGGAAAAATACGAATTTTCCGTATGCGGGAAAATGCTTTGCGCATGCAAGCATCTTCTCATGGAATTTTAATGTCCGAACTTCCGGTAGAATTATTTGAAAAAACCGTAGTGGAGGCCGTGAAGCGAAATTTGCGCTTTGTTCCGCCGTACGAAAGCGGATCCTCTTTATATATTCGGCCATTATTAATCGGCACGTCCGCACAGGTCGGCGTAAAGCCAGCAGAAGAATATCTTTTTGTCGTTTTTGTAACGCCGGTAGGTCCGTACTTTAAAACCGGATTCAAGCCTTCTCCCTATGTGATTCTGCGGAAATACGACCGGGCGGCACCGCAAGGTACAGGCAACATAAAAGTCGGCGGAAACTATGCCGCGAGTTTGGTTCCCGGCGAAATAGCGCATGAAAAGGGATATTCGGCTGTTTTATATCTCGATTCCAAAGAAAAAAAATACATTGACGAATGCGGTCCCGCTAACTTTTTCGGAATTAAAAATAATACATACATTACCCCAGAATCCCATTCTATTCTGCCTTCAATCACGAATAAAAGCTTGATGACTTTGGCCGAAGAAATCGGCTTGAAAGTAGAACGCCGACCTATACCGATTGAAGAATTGGCTACTTTTGAAGAAGCTGGAGCTTGCGGAACCGCAGCAGTGATCAGTCCGGTTTCCCGAATCGACGATTTAGACGAAAACAAATCATATGTGTTTTCGAAAGATGGAGAACCCGGTCCCGTCAGCATGAAATTATACAACAAATTGAGATCAATTCAATATGGTGACGAGGAAGATAAATATGGGTGGGTAACGGTAGTTGAATAATTTTAAGTTATAAGTTTTAGGTTCACAGACTAATCAATTAATTTTAAATACAAAACAAGATGAATAACATGAATCGACGCAAGTTTTTAGGTGTATCTGCGCTTGCAGGCGTAGGAGCGGTAATTGCTCCGAAAATAGCGAGGGCATCATCATCTGCAAAAATGGAAATACAGGAAAAATTTCCTACTCGGAAATTAGGTAAGACGGGAATGGAGATTCCTATATTGAGTATGGGAGTTATGCGCGCCGATAATCCGGCAGTAGTACGCGCTGCATACAATGCAGGCATAACTCATTTCGATACGGCATACGGTTATCAGAACGGCAAAAACGAGGAAATGTTGGGAGCTTTCTTTAAAGACAAAGACCGAAGTACATTTACGATCGGAACTAAGGGGAAAGCCAACCTTAGTTCTGAAACTTTTGAAACGGATTATGAGGAATTATTGAATACGAGCCTCCGCCGTTTGCAAATGGATTATGTGGATATTTATTTTACACATGCCATGGATAGTTTGGATGACATTGCCAATCCTCGATTGGTTGGTATGTTGAAAAAATTCAAAGATTCAGGAAGAGTGCGGCACATCGGATTTTCCACGCATGCTAATAAACCGGAACTAATTGATGAGGCAATAAAAGTCGGCATTTACGAAGTCTGTTTATTAAGCTATAATTTCAAATTGAATGCTCTTCCTCAATTAGATGAAGCCATTCAACGGGGTGTAGATGCCGGTATGGGATTTATTGCTATGAAATCCATGGCCGGAGGGGTAGAAGACGCCGACGGAAACAAAAAGGTAGATGGCGCCGCTTGTTTGCGCTGGGTTTGGCAGAATCCGAATATTACGACTGCCATTCCGGGTTTTACGAGTTTCGATTTGTTGGACAATTGTTTGGAAGCCGCAAATCGTCCTCAGTTGGATGATGAAGACAAAAAATACTTGGCAAACCTGAAAGATAAAAATGAATTATTGTATTGTCAGAATTGTGAAAAATGCGTGAGCGATTGCAGCAAGCATCTTCCGATTCCGACCATTATGCGCGCTTATATGTATAATTACGGTTATAAACAACCGTTATTATCCAAAGAAACATTAATGGAATTAGCTTTAAACAATAATGTTTGTTCAGGTTGTACCTCTTGTACAGTAAAATGTCCTTCTGGATTCAAAGTAGCTGATAAAATCGCTGCTATTACTCCAATAATCAATGTTCCTTCATATTTTTTAACCTAAAATGAAACAATTATTTTATGGGATAATTATAAGCTTGTCTTGTTTAACAGGACAAGCTTATTCACAAACCCCTCAACAGATTTATGCGGCTTTACCGCAAGTTAGCGGCTGGACGCTTTCTCCGGATATTGAAACTTTCAATCGCGACAATCTGTATGAACGCATTGACGGCGATGCTCCCTTGTTTTTTGAAAACAATTTTCAAGAAATGACAAGTATCGTTTATACAAAGGGAGACGATTATATTACTATTCAGGCTTACCGTCACGCAACGCCGGAAGACGCTTTCGGCATGTATGCTTCCGAACGTTCTTCTGACATGGAACATTATCCCGGTATAGGCGGTGAAGCGCAAGGCGATGAATACGGTCTGTATTTCTTTGTCGGTACGATTTATGTGAAAATGTCGGTTAATAACGAAAGTGAAGAGGCAAGTGCCGCCATGAAAGCTATCGCTGCCGGATTTGCCGAAAAAATCGGTTATGAGGGCGCTTATCCTCCAATCATTGATTCTTTTCCAAAAGAAGGTTCAATTCCTTACTCAGCGGCTTATATTGCCCGTAATTACATAGGTCATGAATTTTTAAAACCTGCTTATACGGTTAATTACGAATTATTTGGAAAGAAATTCCAAGCTTTTGTCATTGATGCAGGAACAACTGAAAATGCTCAACAAATCTTGAGTGATTATTTCAAATTTACAAAACAAGATGAGCCTTTTGCCGAAGGCAATCTATTAATACAGGACAGTTACAACGGTTCAATTCCGGTTGTATGGAAAGGACGTTACCTGATTGGCGCTTTTGACGAGAAAGGATCTGATTTTCCTCAAGAAATTTACGATTTTCTGAATCGATTTGAGTTGAAATAAAAAGACATTTTTTTAGCATCTCTCTAAAATATCATATTTCGATGATTGAAGAGGGAAAGAGTAATAATTAATAAAATTAAAGACAAGGTAACGACGATTGGAGCGTATGCTTTTGCTAACTGCGCCAATCTCACTTCGATTACGACTCCCAATTCGGTAACATTAATTGGTGCTGGAGCTTTTAGTTACTGTAGCGGTCTTACTTCGATTACGATTCCTAATTCGGTAACAACGATTGGTCTTACTGCTTTTAGTTATTGTACCAATTTAACGGATATTACGGTTGAATGGACAACCCCTTTGTCTGTACCTACCAATATATTCGATGGTGTAAGCACATCCGCTGCCACCCTGCACGTTCCTGCTGGAACCAAGGCGCTCTATAAGGCTGCCGATGTCTGGAAAGATTTCGGAACGATTGACGACGGAAATACTGTTTTTCCGACACTTGTTTAGTTACCGTAACGGCTGCCAAACCCGAACCTTTTCCCGTCACCGGCGTGTCGCTGGATGTAGCAAATCTTTATTTGGAAGTGAATCAAACCGGACAGTTAACGGCAACCGTTATACCCAACAATGCCGATAATCAAACGGTTTATTGGGCTTCAGGCGACAACAGCATAGCGACGGTTTCTTCCGATGGATTGGTGACTGGAATAGTCGAATGTCGCACAACTATAACTGTTGTTACTGAAGACGGCAGTTTCACAGCTACGTGCAACATAGAAGTCATCAAACGGGATGTCGAAGCCGAAGAAGAACAGCCTGTCGGCAATAACGGCAAAGGTAAAATGACATTGTCGTTGACGATACCGGCAAACTCGCTGTTTTCGGGTTCATTTCTATTGACCTTGCCCGCAGGCATGCATCTGGATTTAACGACAACCCAATTGACAGACAGTTTACGGTCTGTGTTAAGTCTGACTATCGAGCAAAACGCCAACGGCAGCTGGTTATTCACCATAACACCTCTTTCTTTGCGCAGCGCTAAAGAAGAAATGGTTTACAGCCGCATAGTGGAAATAGGATACACAGTTGATGAAACGGTAACAGATGGAACTTATGAGGCTACTATCAGCGACTTGTTATTCGAATTCAACAACGGTACAACTATTGAACAGGAAGAATTGCCGGTGCCGGTGCCGGTCATTGTCAATAGGGATTTTACTTCCATAGAAAATATAGGCAAAACATCCTTTTCTGCCGTCATCTTTGATAATGTGCTGAGAATAGAAAGCCCGCAAAGAGAATACATTTACATATATTCCCTTGCTGGAATTCAACGGAAGTGAAAACGGAAGTTTGAAAGTAGTTAAGAATTAAGAATTATAAATTAATTGACAAACAAAATAATGATTTTTAGTCGGATAATAGTTAATAGGGATTTTAAATTGTGAATATTAAATCAAATTAATATTCTGCAGGCAAAGTTTCCAATTGCGCTCTTGAAAATACAGGACCATCTTTGCAAACGTACATTTTTCCCACATTACATCGTCCACATTTTCCAACTCCGCATTTCATTCGGTTTTCAAGAGTTGTATAGATATTTTCAGATTTAAATCCTAATTTGTCCAATACGGGGAAAGTGAATTTAATCATTACCGGAGGACCGCAAACAATAGCTATAGTATTTTCCGCCAAAGGATTTAGTTTTTCCAGTACAGAAGGAACAAATCCGATTTCGCCTTTCCAGTCGGGAGTTTCGCCTCCGGGGTCAACCGTTACAGTGAGATTTACGTCTGGACGTTCTTCCCATTCTTTTAGTTCATGTTTATACACTAAGTCGGCAACAGACTTGGCACCATAAAGTATTTGGATATTTTTAAAACTATCGCGTGTATCCAATGCATTCCAAATAACGCAGCGCATTGGAGGTAAAGCAATTCCGCCTGCAATAAATAACAAGTTTTTGCCCTTCCATTCGTCCATCGGGAAGATATTGCCGAATGGTCCGCGAAATCCCATTGTTTGTCCTTCTTCCATTTTGGCGAGTGCGGACGTCACTTTGCCGGTTTCACGGAAAGTACATTCTACGTATCCTTCGCGAGTGGGTGAAGATGCAATGCAAAACGTAGATTCGCCGTCGCCGAAAGAGGAATATTCGGCAAATTGTCCTGCTTTGAATTTGAATTCTTTAGCTTCCTCTTCGTCTTTAAATTTTAACCGGAATGTCTTTACTCCCGGAGCTTCCTCTGTAATTTTCTCAATAATCATGAGATAGGGAAGGTAAATGTTGTTCATAATAAATTGAGTATTTTCAAATTATCACTTATATTCATATCGACCGGACAGGCGCGTGAACAGCGTCCACAACCGGTACAGCCTACAACTGACAGTCGTTCGGGCATATACGAAAATTTATGCATAATTCGCTGACGCCAACGCTGACTCTGAGTCGGACGCGGATTATGTCCCGATGTATGCAGAGTAAAGAGGGCAAATCCACAGGAATCCCAGCAACGAACACGATTTCCCACATTTCCTTGTGCATTTTCCTGTATATCAAAGCAAGCGCAAGTCGGACAAACAAAAGCGCAAGCGCCGCAACCTATACATCGTTCGGATTGCATTCTCCAGATGTCGTTTTCAAATATTCCCGATAGTTTCCTGACGATTTCTTCTACATTAAATTTTACCGGAATTTCAACTAAAAAATCTTCTTTGCGAAAGTTTTCCGGTGCATCTTCAAAAAATGATGCATATTTTTTGTACCATTCGTTTCCTTTTTCGGTAATTATTTCAGCTAAATAGCCATTGTTTTTGTCGGGCGTCAGTAAAATATCGCTTCCTTCGGTATTATCGGGATTGCCGCCAACTGAGGTACAAAAGCAATATTCGTCGGATTGGGTGCAAGCCAAAGAAATCAATGTAGTACGTTTCCGGCGTTCACTGTATGGTTCATCAGGCGTATCCCAATTGAAAATACTGCCTAACGAACGAAAACCTGTTGCATCGCAGGGATGAAGACCAAAGACAAGCGTTTCGGGCAATTCATCAGGATTATAATCCTGAAGTTCGACATCGTTTTTTTCCTTTCTGTAAGAAAAAAGTTTTTCGGTACAAGGGAAAACAACTGCTTTGGCAGACCGAACAGTCTGAACATAATTGACCGTTATTTCATCAACGGATGTAATGATTTTGAAATCAACATGTTCTCCATGTGAAACAGGCGCAAAAATAGAAATTCCCTCTGATTGTACTTTTTTCAAAAAATTTGTTAGTGAATTACGGCTGATATATTTTCGTTCCATAGCTTATACAATAAATGTTTCTTTATCATCCGGTTTAAATGTAGATAATACATTCCCTTTTCCTGTAGATTCTCCGAAGTTTTCTTCTACCCATTCCATCATTCCATGCGATAATAAATGAACGGGAATTCCCACCGGACAGGCGGCTCCGCAAGAACCGCAATCGGAACAACGTCCCGCCATATGCATCGTGCGATTGATTTGCCATTCCATGTTGCTTAATGTGCCAGCCCAAGGCTGTATCCATTGCGGGCGATTGATTTCAACGATACATTTTGTACAATAACACATCGGGCAAGCCCAACGGCAGGCATAACACTTGAAGCATCTTGATAATTCATTAGTCCAAAACTCCCAACGTTCGGAAACGGTCATCGCTTTAATTTTTTGGAATAATTCTTCGTCTTCGTTCGACTTTGCAGGCGATGGCGTTTCTTCCAGATGCTGCTTTATCTCTTCTACCGATTGAAGTAATTTTATATCACCTTTTTCGGAAAGTGCAATCACATGGAGATTATTTTCTTTCAATTGATATTCATTATATAGAAGCAAAATATTTTTCAAAGCATAATATGAAGCTGCTATTCCAACTTTTTTCCCTTCAACTAAATCTTTTCTCGTCAGATATACCGCCAGATTTCCTGAACAATTTTCGTCGAAAATTAATTTGCCGACATCTTCAACTTTCGACACAAAAGCCGGTCGCGGCTTACGTGTACCCTTTTCATATCCGATGAAAACATCAATGGTTTTATCTTTCAAAAGCGTTTCGACTTTACTAATAAGTTCATTCATGATGTTCCTCCATTTCTTTTTCTACAGAATCTTTGTTTTCGGATAGAAAGCTTGCAACTTTGTGATATTCAGTATAAGGACCTAATTCCCGAATGCTGGCAACTGTTTCATTCACCACATCAGCCCATTTTGCTCCTTCGGCTGCCGATACCCAAGAGAAACAAATTCGCCGGACGTCTATACCAAGAAAATCGAGTAAGTTTCTGAATAGTATCCATCGGCGGCGGGCATGAAAATTACCTGACGTGTAATGGCAATCGTTGGGATGACAACCCGAAACGATTACGCCGTCCGATCCATTGGCAAAAGCTTTAAGTATTAACATAAAATCAATTCGCCCTGTACACGGAAAACGAATAATCTTAACATTCGAAGAATATTTGATACGGCTTGTACCTGTCAAATCTGCTCCCGTGTAAGTGCACCAATTGCAAACAAAAGCTAATACTTTAGGTTCAAATTCATTAGACATATTTTAAAAACTAAAAGTTATATATTGCTTTAGGCTATTGCCTTCGCAATGACGGAAATTTATATTTGTAATCATTTCGTGTAATTTATTTGATTTAATCACCTATTTTGATTTCGATTTCTTTGAAACCGTTCGCTTAGTCTTCGCTTGAGCCTCTGTGGTTTTCGATGCCTTTTTCGCTTTGCTTTTTTCCGGTTTTTCCGGAGCTTCTTTAATGATTTTCATCACATCTTCGAAACTTAATTCGGCGGGAACTATTCCTTTCGGAATTTTGTAATTGGCTTTATTATACGAAATATAAGGGCCAAAACGTCCGTTCAGTATTCTTATATTTCCATCTTCCGGAAAAGATTTTATATGCTTGTTAGCATCTCGTTCTAATTTTTCTTGAATCAATTTTCCCGCTTCCTCGATAGTTATGTTATATGGATTATAATTTTTCGGGATCGGGGTAAACGTATTATTGAATTTGAGGTAGGGACCGAACCGGCCAATGGCAGCGACGACCGGTTTGTCATCTAACTGACCAATTGTGCGCGGTAGATCGAACAAACGCAAGGCTTCGTCCAATTTGATTGTTTCAATTGATTGATTTTGCATCAGTGAAGCAAAACGCGGTTTTTCTTCGTCTTCGGCCGAACCGATTTGTACAAAAGGGCCAAAACGTCCGATTTTAACGGAAACCGGTTTACCCGACACAGGGTCTGTACCCAATGCTCTTTCTCCCACTTTCAATTCTGTTTTGGAAGCTGAAACTTCTAAAACAATAGGATGAAATAAATCGTAAAATTGGTGAAGCGTATCCGTCCAGAGCATTTCTCCGTCAGCGACTTTGTCGAGATCTTTCTCTATATTCGCCGTAAAATTGTAGTCCATCACAGTCGGGAAATTCTCTATCAGAAAATCATTAACAACCATTCCCGAATCGGTCGGAATTAGTTTATTCCTATCTGCTCCAATTATTTCCTTTTTGCTGCTGCTGGTAATTGCTTTATTTTTCAGGGTAAGCGTAGTAAAAGAATGTTCTTCTCCCTCTTTGTTCCCTTTGATTACATATCCTCGTTGCTGAATAGTTGAAATAGTCGGCGCATAAGTGGAAGGACGACCAATGCCTAATTCTTCCATTTTACGCACTAAACTCGCTTCGGTATAGCGGAACGGCTTTTGGGTGAGCCTTTCATTCGCTATAGCTTCCGACAAATTCAGATTATCATTAACATACATTGGCGGAAGGATTACTTCAACTGTTTCGTCTGTCGTTTCGTCATCATTATCTTCAAGATACACACGTAAAAAACCATCGAACTTAATTACTTCGCCATGAACGTGAAATTTCTCATTTTCATACGTACTTATTCCTATGGTTACAGTGGTTCTTTCCAGTTCAGCATCAGCCATTTGAGAAGCAACCGTTCGTTTCCATATCAACTCGTATAATTTCTGTTCCTGAGCGGAGGCTTTAACTGTCTGATTGTTAATATAAGTCGGACGAATAGCTTCATGAGCCTCTTGCGCTCCTTTAGTTTTAGTTTGATATTTACGTATTTTTACGTATTTGTTTCCAAATTCATTTTCTATTTCTTTCTTTGCAGCATTCAAAGCTAAAGTCGATAAATTCAAAGAATCGGTACGCATATACGTAATTAATCCTGCTTCATACAGCTTTTGAGCGACCGACATGGTTTGAGCGACCGAAAATCCGATTTTACGGGCAGCTTCCTGTTGTAAAGTGGATGTTGTGAAAGGCGGAGCCGGAGACTTTTTACCCGGTCGCGTATTAATATCTTCAATAGTAAACGTGGCATTTTTCAATCCTTCAAGAAACGTTTTTGCTTCCGCTTCCGTCGCAAAACGTTTGTTTAACTCTGCTTTCAACAAAGTTTTTCCGTCGGGGAGAAAAAAAACAGCAGTTACTTTGAAGTAGGCTTCCGAATTAAATTGATTGATTTCACGTTCCCTTTCCACAATAAGCCGGACGGCAACCGACTGTACTCGTCCTGCCGAGAGCGAAGGCATGATTTTTTTCCACAAAACAGGTGAAAGTTCAAAGCCGACAATCCGGTCTAATATCCGACGAGCTTGCTGAGAATTTACCAGATTTAAATCAATATTCCTCGGATTTTTAATTGCATTTAGAATAGCATCTTTTGTTATCTCATGGAAAACAATCCGCTTAGAATCTTTTTCGTCCAATCCTAATACAACTGATAAATGCCAAGCTATTGCTTCTCCTTCACGGTCTTCATCGGAAGCCAGCCAGACCATTTGGGCTTCCTTTGTTGCCTTTTTAAGGGTTTTCACCAATTCAGCTTTATCCGGAGAAACAACATATTCCGGTTTGAAATCATTCTTGACATCAACTCCAAGGCCTCCTCCTTTTTCTTTCAAATCGCGGATATGTCCGTAACTTGACAATACCTTGTAGTCAGCGCCTAAAAATTTTTCAATAGTTTTAGCTTTTGCCGGCGATTCAACAATGACGAGATTTTTTTGCATATTTTTTACGCTTTTTTCGACGCAAAGATACTAAAATTTTAAAACAAAACGCTTATTCCGCCCATAATGTTAAACCCTTGTACTGGATACCCCCACCAAAAATCATATTTTGAAAATAATAAATTGTTTAGTGATAAATAGGCCGAGAAATTAGGTGTGATCGAATAAGTTCCTTTCGCCGATAAATCGTGAATATCGTTCATTTTGTAAAGAGGATAATTGTTTAATGCTTTTCGTCCGAAGGCGCCGAGATAGGACAAATCGAGTCGCAACGGAATCCATGGAAAACGGTAAGCTGCATTCAAATTCATCTCGAAGTCGGGTTTATTCCAAGCTTTATGAGCCGTCAAGTCATCCGAATCGTTAGAAATAAGCCAGTGATAATAAGTCCCTTTCAAGTCTATTTCGAAAATATCCTGAAAAGCGTATTTGAAGTCGGCACCTAATTTAACGGCATTAGCATCTTCATAAACAGGAGTTATCCAATTTCCCGACAACATCATTGGCATGCCCCCATCAAAATTTTTAGCGCCACTGTTCGAATAATAAAAATGTTCGTCTTTCGTTATTTTGTATCCTCCAAAAATTCTTACGCTTAAAGTAGATAAAGGAATAAATTTAATACCTGCCGTTGCGTCTAAGGGAGAACGAGAATCCATTACTCGGATTAGCGGGTCAACATAACGATTCTCGTAAAATAGATTGTATTGACTGTTATCATTTCTGCCTCCTTCAGCAAGTAAATAAAACATAAATTGATTGCTTGTATAATAATTGAACCGGATTGCAGGCGACACTGTTATTTTTCCACGACCTCCAACTTCAACATCCATTTTGGCTCCCACTAAAAGATTAATATTTTCATCTTCCACGTAAATATATGGATTCAAAGAATAAGCCCAATAATTTGTAGTACTATCATTTTGCGATTTAAATGCTTCGTTCCCATAATAATAAGTTTTTATTAAACCTGAAAGACCTATTCCTGTAGTTGAATTAAACAGTTTATGAATGTCTGCGTCAATTAAAACACGGTTTTCTGTGCTGCCGTTCTCATTTATTGTATTTCCATATTTTTGCCTGAAATTCGTATATCCCAGATTGATTTTGTAGTTCAATTCATTGGCTTTATCCGCAGCAAGTCCGACGTGTGTTTCAAACAATTGGTTAATTTGGTTCGTGTTTTTGTCGAAATTATTATTCGGTTGCGGTTCAGGTAAAATGTTGTAAATATTATAAGGGATTGATAAACCGTAATAATTAAATTCGGAATAGGTATATTTTGCATCGGCAGATAATTTGATTCCGTCAAAATTGTGCAGATAATTTATTCCTCCCCAATTATCATTGATTTTGAATTTTTGTTTTCCGGTTTCATCTAAATAAGAAACATCTTGTAAATAAGAAACATTACATCCGCTCGAACGATGAGAAAAGAAAACATTCAAACGATCTTTATCTGAATTTAGAATTTGATATCCGATGTCGCCGTTGATGTCAATCAGGCTACTCACTCCTGCTGTCAGATACCCACGGTATTTTGAGTAATTCATATTGGTGAGATACGCTTGCGGATTTAACAAGAAAAGTTTCGGTTGCAGTGCGTAAGGAACCGCATAATTCGAAAATTCCACAGTTGACTTGGGTGCTTGCGGTTCGCGCAATTCGGGAAGTTGTCCAAGTTTGACAGCATCATGAGTCGTTGGACTGTATTCCTTTTCCAAAATTAGTTCGCGATTCATAAGCGAATCATTTCTTGTTGTGTTTTGCGCCCGAAGCGGGAATAAACAACATAAGGCAAGTATAGCTAAAAAAATAGATTTCATCTTCATTATAATTTATTTAAGCGTTCATTGATCCGGCTTCGAATATCGTCGTCTTTACCGGTATAATTGTTTTGCAGACTTTCCAAGTATTGGCGTGCTTGTAGTTTATCGTTTTCCGAAGCATATATATCCGACATCAGGATAAAACTACGTGCCAACCAATAGGCATGCGGAGTTCCTTGACGGATATATTCATTTACTATTTCTTTGGCTTTGCCGTTTTGTTTCTGGTCGAAATAATTTTGCGCCAATAAATATTTAGCTTCTGCTCCGAATATAGTTCGCGTATCTTTTGAAATATCCTGCAAATCTTTTTCGGCGAGCGCCGTTTCGCCTAATTCCAGAAAAGCTTTTGCTCTGTAATACTTAGCTTCGCTTGCTATGTTAGGGTCAAGTGAGGCGTCTTTCAATAATCTGTTGGCAGCCGTAACGACCGGATTCGATTTATTAAGCAGAGCAGCTGAACGAATAATGCCTAATGAACCTATTTCTTGATTGGTTTTGTTTGCGGCTGTATTTTGCAAACGTTCATACAATAAAAGTGCTTTTTCATATTCTTTGTCGTTGTAATACAGTTCTGATAAACGTACTAAAACGTCTTCGGTGAACTGATTGTTTCCAGCAGCCAAAACTTTTTCAAATTCTTGTTTTGCCGAAACGTAGTTTTTATCCTGATAATAGGTTTGCGCTAAATAATACCTTGCATTGACACTGAAAGCTCCGGAAGGAAACGATTGCAGATAATTCAACATTGCCGTTTGAGCTTGTTTGGTGTCATTACGCAAGAAAAATCTTTCTGCAGCTAAATAAGTTAACGAATCCTGTTCGGTCACATTAAACCGGGCGGTGCCCCCCAACGAGCGGACGTATTCTGCATAGCTGTTTACGTCGTTCAAATCAAGATAAACCGATTTCAAATCTTCAATAGCGACTTTAGCTTCTTCGCTACCCGGATATTTTGCTACAACTTTTTTATATGCTTCGGCGGCTTGTTGCAGCTGATTTGCATTGAAATAAAGCATGCCAATTTGTAATCCGGCTTTCCGGGCATTGTTGCTTTCAGGAAAACGATTCAATAACTGCTGATAGGTTTCAATCGCGGCTTTAGTATTTTCTAATAAAACGTAAGATCGACCTTTTTCGTAAAGCGCATCGGTGATATAAGGTGATTCCGGATATTCGGCAATCAACCTGTCCATTTGGGTGATTTTACCTTGATAATTTTTTTGTAATCCTTGAACATATCCTTTTTGGAACAGGGCATAATCGCCCATTGAAGGTACAACAGAAATTGCTTGATTATAAGCATTTTCAGCTTCATTAAATTGCCTGCTGTAGAAATAACAGTCGCCTAATCTGACGTATGCATCCGATAGCACAGAAGTTTTTCTTGTTTCAGAAGAAATAAAACGGCGAAATCCGTTTTCAGCTGTTTTGTATTGTTGCTGATTGAAAGCGCAATAAGCTAAATTATAAGTAGCCAAAAGAGATAAATCTCCAGATTTGTTATTTGAATTTAAATACGCTTGATAATCGCCAGTTGCATTTGAAAAATCACCTTTTTTATAGTAGGATTCACCGCGCCAATAGAACGATTCGGCTTTTTCCTCCACAGCATAATTTCCGGCATTTATTGCTTGGGTGAAATAACGGGTTGCTTCATTGTAATCTCCATTCGTGAAAGACACCGTACCTAAATAGTAATAAACTTTTTGCTGTGCTTGCCGGATTTTATTACCCGGGTTTTTGATTTTTGCAATCGAAGCGAGCGCCGTTTGATAATTCTTAGTTGTCAGGTAAACATCTACTAAGGCGTCGTTTACGTTATCGGCATATCTGGAATTGGGATAAGTATTAAGAAAATTCTCCAAAACGGTGACCGATTCTCCAAAAGCTGAAACCGAATTTTGATGCAGCAACATTGCATAGTTATACAAAGCGGCTTCTTTGGCTATTGGATCAAAATCGAGGCGGGAAGCCATCTGAAAAGCCATAAGTGCTTGATTGGTATTCCCTTGTTTCAGATAAGCTTGTCCGAGATAAAGATTCGTGTTTTGTCCGAGCGCATCATTTTTTGGATTGCTCAAACTCCAGCTTTCAATGGCTTTCTGATAATTGTTTTGAAAATAATAAGCTAATCCCAGTGTATATAAATCTTCGGGATTCGGATTTTCAGCTCGTCCTGTGTAGCGGGAAAGGTATTCGGTAGTTTTTGAATAATTTTCTTCTTGATAATAAGATAAGCCAACCAAGCGATTAATTTCCGTATTGTAATCGAAATTAAAAGTAGGATAATTAGTCAATAAACTTATTCCTTCATTGATGGTTTGCTGGTAACGTCCCTGAGCAAAATTAATTTGCGTTAAGTAATACAACACATCCGGTTTGAAATCTGGTTGATCTTTTATTGAATTGAAAAAAGTGGTAGCCTGCTTATAATTACCTTCGGTATAATAAATATAAGCAAGATAATACGTAGCAGCGGCACGATAGTTACTGCTATTATCGCGAAGCAGGGAAAACAATCGTTTTGCTTCTCCCAATTTTTGCGTTTTTAAGTAGGAAAATCCAATGCGGTAGGCATAATCTTCCTGCTGCATTTCGGAAAGATTATCCAGGTTGGCCTGATTAAACCAATAAATTGCGACCGGATACTCTCCTTTTGCATAATGATAGGATCCGATCATAAAGCACGCCTCATCGCGGTGACGGTTTACCGGATAATTGTCTAAATAATATTTCAAATCCAATCCGGCATCCTTCTTTCCCATGCAGAAAGACGAAGCGGCTAATAAAAAATCAGCTTCCTGAATCAATTCAAGATCGGAAGCCGTTTTTTTATATTCTAACATTTTACTTATACAACCGGCATAATTTTGGTTGTCGTACATGCTTTTGCCTTCTTGAAAAAGAATATCCGAAGATATAAAACTTGCCGAACGTTGAGCAAACGCTTTGGTTCCCGACAGGCAAAAAACACAACAAAAAAAGAAAATAAATTTTTTCATGGGCGTATCATTCGTTATTTATATCTAAAAAAATAAGGGGCAAAGATAGTGAATAATACTTTATCCTGCCAAATCATAAGAACTGTTTATATAAATTAACGTATTGTTCAGTGACAATTTTCTCTGAATACCATTTTTCTACTTTTTTTTGTGCATTAACAGTTAAGAGCTGATAATTTTCCAAACACCACAATATACCCTTTGCCAAGTCTTCGGCATCTTCATACATAGCGACATACCCATTTTTTTGATGGTCAATCATTTCAGGAATCCCTCCCACATTAAATCCAACGCAGGGAATTCCACAAGCCATAGATTCCATGATTGTATTAGGTAAATTTTCCTCTAATGAAGGCGTTACATATACATCAGCTGTATTATACATAGCGGCAATATCTTCTTCATTTGATATAAAGTTCAGATAATTTACTTTAAGTCCGGAAATCTTTGATAAATCCGGACTCGATTTTCCAAAAATGATTAGCTCCATATCATTCGCTTTGGATTTTTGAGCTAAAATTTCGACGGCTTTAATTAAATAATGAATCCCTTTTCTTTCATCGGAAATTTTTACGGCTCCAAATAGAATCAATTTTTTCTCGTTAGGTAAATTAAACTTTTTTCTGCATAAAGATTTATCCATCGGTCTAAAAAGAGAAGTATCTATTGGGTTGGGAATAGAAAATATATTTTGACCGGAAAGTAAAGCGCTTTTTTCGGCGTTACTTTTAAGCCAATGACTGCAAGTTATGAAAGTTATTTTTTCAGATTGATATATCGTTTTTTTTTTGTTAAAAATCTGGTATGATAAATCGCGGCGCCCTGGTTTATTCAAGTAAAAGCAATCGTGACATTGTGTTTGGTAATTACTGCACTCTCTCGCGTGATGACAAATTCCAGTGCAAAACCACATGTCGTGCATAGTACAAAAAACGGGTTTTCCTGATTCAAATAATTTTTGTATTCCATGCAAAGACAACAATCCTTGATTAATCCAATGGATATGAATAATATCGGCATCTTTCACCAGCGGATGTTTAGAAATATCAAATCCAGTATTAGCGATTGAAACCTTAAACAAGTTTTTACGATTAAAACGATTATGCACAAAAATGACCCATCGTTCCCAAAGAAAATTTAATCTGGCGAGTTGTTTTTTAAGAAAAGACGATTGTATGGAAATTACATTTTCATTGTCTGTTTGTTTGCTAAAAACTAGCATTTTAGCCTCGTTTCCATTATTAATCAATCCCTTCATCAAGCGGTTGGCAGCAATAGCGGCTCCACCGGTTCGTTCGGAGGTATTTAGTAGTAATACTTTCATTTTCCTGTTTTTTTTCTCCATTATAATTTCATTCCACTAATATTGATTTAAAAAATATCTCACCAATCTTTTCCAAGAAAAAAATAAGTTCTTTATAGTAGTATCATCTAATTTTTTATTCCGTAAAACATATCGGGGATGTTTCAACGGAAACCGAATATTGGAGACTGGTATTGAATGTTTATTTTTCTTTTTAGTTGTATGTGAGGCATTCGGATCCCCTAAACCTATGTTTGTGACCAAATTAACCGCCGGATAAACTGCCAATTGATTTTGTAATCGTAATGTGAACCAATATTGTGTATCCCATGTATTTATACCGTTTCGGTTGTTTATCACATCGGGTATAAAAGAAGAAAAATAAATTTCTTCCCGTTTATTGCGAAACAGAAAAGAACGTTTTTCTCTCTCTTTCTCCCAAAAAGGGAAATTGACATCATAGTTTTTCCAGACTCTGCGCCAAGAAGCCCATCCCCAAATATGAGAACATGAACAAAAATCATAGCTAAGCCTCTCTTCTATGATACCGGGCAAAAAATTATTACCGCTGATATGTCCAATTCGAGTATCATCCTTATATTTATTAAGTAATTCTTCGCAGTAAAGGAAAAAAGAAGGGTCGGGTAAGCAATCGTCTTCTAAAATAATACCTTGTTCCACATTTTCAAAAAACCAAGCTATAGCTGAACTGACAGCTAATTTACAACCCAAGTTTTTTTCCCTGAATAATGTTTTCAACTCGCAATCCCAATCTACTTGTTTAATAATGTCTTTTACTCGTTGGCATTTTTCCATTTCTCCTGGTTTGTTTTTTCGCGCGCCGTCGGCTGCGACAAACAGATATTTGGGTTTTTGTTGCCGGATGGCATCGAAAACCTTTTGCGTCGTGTCTTCGCGATTGAAGACTAAGAATAAAACAGGTGTTTCAAACATATTACGTTATAATTTTTCTTTGAAAAAATGACGAATTTTCATGATTTTTCGTAAAGTCCACCACGACCATTCTAGTGATTCAATTCTCTCTCTATATGGTTTAATATATCCATAATTCGTTAATTTTTTGGCTGACTCTTTGTCTTGATTTATTATTTTTGTTAGAAATAATGTTAATTTCTTCTTATTGTTGTAATAATCATTTTCTGAAAGCCAAGGTTCTGATATCTTTTTCAAGTAAGCATTATCATCTTTATCTAATCGAATAACTTCTTCAATTACCTTTTCTATTGAAGGAAATTCATTCACATAAATAAAAGAATCTTTATTAAAATCAAGTTCAATATTCGGATTTCCCCAATATATAGGCATTGAATTAACAACCATCGGTTCAACTATTTTTTCAGTAACGTATCCGGGTAAAGAACTATTTTCAAATGCAATAGTAAATTTATAATCCTTAATAAAATTCAATTTATTTGCAACAGGTTTTCCTATATTATTGAGAAAACGTCCCCCTGAATCTACTTTTTTATATTTGGATAACTCATAAAAAAAACGCTCTCGTATTGGATTTGCACAACTATTATTAGAATATACAAAATTACAAAATTTACGATCAAGGAGTTTTTGTTTATCAGTTAATTGTTTCTTGTCTAAATGTTCAAAGTCAAAATCATTATAACATGGGTACCTTACATGCCTATCTCCTATTTCAATAAGTTGATAAGAAATGGCATAATCACAAAAATTAAAATCAGCCCAAACATTTTCATATGAATAAAAAATTCGGATGCATTCTTTGTATTTTAAATTTTTAAATCCATAAACGGAAAAAAATAAATAATCAGGATCTTTAGGTTCAATTATAACTTCATAATAATCTTGAAGAATTTTAGTAATGAAATTTTCAACATGATTGAATTCTGGCCAAAAATCTTCAAAGTATATTTTTATTTGTTTCATTTTTATTTTTAAAATTAAATTCCCGTTTTCACAAATAATACATTTCCGCATCCCTCATCTATAATTTCTTCCATTACAATCCTAAATCCTAAAGATAAAAGCCATTCTTTATATTCATCAAATAAATAAACGCCTTTAAAAACTTCTTTTATACTAACTTCCGAATAAATTACGTGAACAGTTGGTAAAATTTTTGTTGATTTCTTTAGCATAAGATATTCATATCCTTGCATATCTAGCCACATTGCATCTATATGATTAATGCCTTCTTCCAAAGCCCATGAGTCTAAAGTTTTTGTTTTAACTTTTTCTTTTTCATCAAAAGTAATATTAGGATACAATGTAGTATGAAGTCCCGGTTCTAAGAGAGTACTGGATGCTGCGACTCCACTTATATGTTCAGAATCTTTGCTTATATTCATTTCTGCCGTCCCATCAAAATCAGCTAATGCCAAATTATAAATTTTAACATTAGAGCATGATTTCACCCTGTTTTTAAGCATAATAAAATTCTTTTCCACAGGTTCAAACGCATAAATGGTTGAATATGGAGCTAATTTTGAAAACCGCAATGTATCATAACCATCTGCTGCACCTGCCTCTAAGATTATAGGGTTTTTAATATTTTTGAGATATTTAAGAATATCTTGTTGATAAATTTGCTTATCGCCTAATAATTTTCTGAAAAAATACAATGTATTTTTTTTTATTGAAAAAAAAGATTTCATATCCTAATTTTTTGTTTTATTTATATTTATATTTCAAAAAAATGAAAATTAATCAAACATTAATATTGACTTGAAATACTGAATCGTTTTTAGCAAGCCTTCTTCCAATTGTACTTTCGGCTCCCAGTTCAATTCTTTTTTCGCCAGACTGATGTCCGGACAGCGTTGCATGGGGTCGTCCTGCGGCAACGGACGAAAAATAATTTTTGATTTTGAACCAGTCAGCTTGATTATTTTTTCAGCTAATTCAATAATGGAATATTCACCCGGATTGCCAATGTTTATAGGACCAATCATCGAATCGTCCGTGTCCATGAAACGAATCATCCCTTCCACCAAATCGTCAACATATTGAAAACTGCGCGTTTGCTCTCCTTTTCCATATACAGTAATATCTTTACCCAGAATCGCTTGAACAATAAAATTGGATACGACTCGTCCATCATTCGGATGCATTCGCGGACCATAAGTATTAAATATCCGGACGATTTTTATTTTGACGTTGTTCATGCGATGATAATCCATGAACAAAGTTTCGGCACAGCGTTTTCCCTCATCATAACATGAACGGATGCCAATCGGATTGACATTTCCCCAATAGTCTTCTGTTTGCGGATGAACGTGTGGATCTCCATATACCTCACTGGTGGATGCTTGTAAAACTTTAGCTTTTATTCTTTTGGCAAGACCCAGTACATTAATTGCTCCCATGACGGATGTTTTCACCGTTTGAATAGCATCAAACTGGTAATGAATTGGAGAGGCCGGACAAGCCAAATTGTAAATTTCATCGACTTCCGCCGAAAAAGGGGTTGTTACATCGTGACGCATCAACTCAAAATAAGGATTATCCAATAAATGTACAATGTTTTGCTTAGCTCCGGTAAAAAAATTATCCATGCAAATTATTTCATTACCTTCTTTCAAAAGCCTTTCGCATAAATGAGAACCGATAAAACCGGAACCGCCTGTAATTAATATTTTTTTCTTCATAGATTGTATATTTTTTTATTCTTTATGATTTATCGACCCCTAATCTTTACTATGTCTGTAAGAGAAATATAATCGAAGTCCTCAATACTGATAATCGTTATGTCTGTATATGTTACATTGATTTTTGCCATATTTTTACATTTTTTGATTTTCTGAAAGTCTATTTTTTCACCTTCCGTATAGAATTCTCAAAAAATTCAATACTCTCGCGAAATATAACCGAATGGCTTATTTTCATCACAAAGATATATAAAAATATAGATATTGTTATCTTTAATGCAAGTAACCAATATATATTATGAATATTTATCGTCAATACCCATGCAATGAAAAAGCAGACAAAGGTTATTCCTAAATATGGTAGAATATCTTTCAGAATATCACGGATTTTCAATCCGATTAATTGATATACATATCTCTGCCATACCGGCAATGCAGCGAATGATATTCCAACGTAAACCGTTACCATCCAAAATAAACCTTTTGGATATAAACACAGTACGGCAAGCAACTGTAACAATCCTGTTAAGATGGTTATTTTCATATAAATGTCCGATTTGCCATGACTGTAAACAATGTTTGTGAACAGATTCAAAAGATAAGCAACTGCGCCCCATAAACAAAAAATTTGCAGAAAAGGAACGCTTGGAAGCCATTTTTCACCTCCGGCTATCAATATAAATTCATTTCCTATGAATGCTAAACCCAACATCAAAGGGAAAGAGATAAATGCGCCGAACCGTATCATTTTCCTTACTACATTTATCTGGCGGCGTTTGTCATTGTTCACCTGAACCAAAACCGGATGAGCAATAGAATTAATCATTCCGCCAATAAATTGACTGCCCATATATGCCCATTTTTGGCCTTGTGAATAAATACCCACTTGTTCTTTACCTAAAAGTTTACCTATGATTACGGAAAGAAAATGATTATTTATTTGTACTAATATATTTGTAATAAAAACTTTAGAGCTAAAAGAAAGCATCGATTTGATAGGAGTCAATTGAAATTTCAATGTAGGTCTCCATGGCGCTATCAGAAATCGTAACAGGGAAGTTAAAGAAATATGTATTACCGATTGTACGGCAAGTGCCCAATATGCATATCCTTTAATCGCTAATATAATTCCTATGATCGCTGCTGTCAACAAACTCGTTGTGTCGATAATTGCCTGCTGTTTTACCATCATCTGTTTAAACATAACCGTATAAGAAACGGTTCCTATTCCACCGAAAAAGAAACTTAAAAACAAAAATCGCGATAAATTAACCAAATCAGGTTCTTTGTAAAATTTAGCAATTAAGGGGGCTGCGAGGAAAAGAATAATATATAGGAATAAACCGACAAAAAAAGTAAACCAAAAAACCGCATTATAATCTTGATGAGTCGCATCTTGTTTGTTTGTTAATGCTATTGAAAAGCCGCTATTAATAATTATTGAGGCGACTGCCGTAAAAATGGTTAACATTCCAATCAAACCATAATCATCCGCATCTAGAATCCGCATCATAAAAATTCCAAATACAATACCAATTATTTGTTGAATGCCATTACTTAAGCCTCCCCAGAAAAGGCCGTTTGCTGTTTTTTGTTTGAGATTTGACGTCATTCCGTTTTAATCAATGATTTTTTGAATAGCTGTATTTTAATCCATACAATCTAAAACATAGCAACCGATTTTTTGAACCATATACGAAAAACCGGATCGTTAAATGTAATTATTTTAGCTGAAATATCAATTAATTCTTTTTGCTCCAATGATTTTTTCATACGGGAAATATTAGCGGAGGTACCCAGTTTATATTTTGAAATAATTTCTTTGCGCGAAAACCGATCATGTACGCCATCGGCAACAGCATGAAGAAAATTGATTTGTAATGAGGTAAGTCCTTCAACATAATTATGATAAAGCATTGAATTTTGATTTAGCAAATCAACATAAGCGTCATTAAAATCAATTTCGGTAGCTTCTCTTTCGGTTTTAACCCAAACGAGCCATGAGAACTGTTGTACGTAGGAAGAATGGTTTTCAACTGTTTGGCAAATTTTATTTGCCAAATCAGATGAAATGAGTTTTCCTGTTTCTTCAAACCGTTGCTGAATGAAGGGAATCCAATATTCCACAGGTATTTTTTGTAAGAAAAAAACGTCTCCGAATTTATAGAAAGGCATACTTTGACTTGAAAACAAAGTGTACATCAAATGCTTTTTACTTCCATATAAGCAATACGAGACATGTTGCGCCTGTAATTGCCACACACTTCTCAATTTTTTTTGGAAGTTTTTATGATCCGGAAATTCAATTATTTGTTGAAATTCATCAATGCACACCACAATTCTAATCTTTTTTTTAATTGCGATCTTTAATGGTAAATTCAGTATATCCTCTTTCAGCAAACTTTTTTTTGAAATATTAAATGAAATACTGAAGTCATTTACAGGATCGTTTCCGATGCTAATTGTAGGAGTCAGAGCAGATAAAAATTGTCGGGCATTCTCCGCCCATTCTTCCCACTTATTTGAAGTTTGCCGGATAATCTCATTTGCGAAAATATGGTAAAAATCTTCTTCCGAGCGACAGGGAAAAATGTCTAAGTTGACTATTTTCAGATTCTTATTGCTTACTTGTTTGGCAGTCTTCAATACTAAAGAAGTTTTTCCCCATCGGCGAGGAGAAATAAGAATCGTATTGATTCCATGAATAAAATTCGCCGATAAACGTTTGGCATCTTCTTCCCTGTCAGTAAACCATTTGCCAAATGTCGCCATTCCATATATAAATGGGTTTTCCATCAATAATTCTTTTTTTTTCATAGCAAAGGTAATAGTTTTTAATAAATGTAACAACTATGTTACTAACATAGTTGTTAGTAACATAGTTGTTACATTTATAATTGATTGTATTTTAAATCATTATTCATAAAATTGATTGTATTTTTTAAAATTTTCAGTAAGAAAATTTTATTTATTTCGCAAAATCCGCTTAATATCGTTCAATTTATTTAACGCTTCTATAGGAGTTAAATTGTTTACGTCCAAATTATTTAATTCATCGCGGATTTGTGAAAGCACCGGATCGTCTAACTGGAAAAAACTCAGTTGATAGCCTTCCCGCTCTGACAACAATTTTTCCATTGGTCGCGCTATACCTGTTTTCCTGTTGTCGGATTCCAATTGTTTAAGTATTTCATTTCCACGTTTTACAATGCTTTGCGGCATACCAGCCATTTTTGCTACGTGAATTCCAAAACTGTGTTCGCTTCCTCCCCGCACCAACTTTCTCAAAAAGATAACTTTATTATTCTCTTCTTTTACCGAAACATTGTAGTTTTTAATCCGCTTGAACGTTTTTTCCATCTCGTTCAACTCATGGTAGTGCGTCGCAAAAAGCGTTTTGGCGTGACATCGCGGATTTTCATGAATGTATTCAACAATTGCCCAGGCAATGGAAATGCCGTCGTATGTAGAAGTTCCCCGCCCTAATTCGTCGAAAAGCACTAAACTCCGTTCGGAAAGATTATTCAGAATATCGGATGCCTCATTCATTTCTATCATAAAAGTAGATTCTCCTAAAGAAATATTATCGCTGGCGCCTACACGTGTGAAAATTTTATCGACGATTCCGATTGTAGCCGCTTCGGCAGGAACAAATGAACCTATTTGTGCCATTAATGCAATCAAAGCGGTTTGCCTCAATAATGCCGATTTTCCCGCCATGTTCGGTCCTGTGATGATAATAATCTGCTGTTTTTTATCATCTAAATAAACATCATTTGGAATATAAGGATCATCGGAAGGAAGTTGAATTTCAATCACCGGATGCCTTCCACCTTTTATGTCCAGCACAAGGCTGTCGTTAATTTTGGGCCGGATATATTTATTTCGTTGAGCAACTTTTGCAAAAGAAAGGAGACAATCGATTTGTGCAATTAAGTTGGCATTCAATTGAACCGGCGCAATATATTCTGTTAACTCAAGCACTAAGTCATTAAAAATTTTAGTTTCCAATGCAATAATTTTATCTTCCGCACCCAATATTTTTTCTTCATAAGTTTTTAATTCTTCCGTAATGTATCTTTCGGCATTGACTAAGGTTTGTTTTCGAATCCAGCTGGAAGGAACTCGGTCTTTATGAGTATTGCGAACCTCAATATAATATCCGAATACATTATTGTAACTAACTTTTAATGATGGTATTCCGGTTAATTCGCTTTCCCTTTGCTGTATCTGCAAAAGATAATCTTTTCCGGAAAAAGCAATTTCCCTTAATTGGTCTAATTCTTCATTAACTCCTTTCGCTATTACGTTGCCTTTATTCAACAATGCAGGCGGATCAGGGGCAATGTGTTTCTCGATTTTATCCCTGATTAATTCGCAACAATTCAATTGATCTCCAATTTTACGAAGACTAGGTTCTTCTGATTGAAGGCAGAGTTGCCGAATGGGTTCTATTGCCACCAAAGCAACTTTCAATTGTACGACTTCTCGTGGATTTACCCTTCCGACAGCAACTTTTGATATGATACGCTCCAAATCCCCGATTAAATTGAGTTGTTTTTCCAGCAATTCTTTTAATTCCGGATTTTTGAAAAAATATTCAACCACCGATAAGCGGTCTTCAATGAGCTTAATTTCTTTCAAAGGAAAAACAATCCAACGTTTCAACATACGTGCACCCATAGGAGTAATAGTCTTATCCAGAACGTCTAAAAGCGATTTTCCTCCTTCATTCATTGTGTTTAACAATTCAAGGCTACGAACAGTGAAGCGGTCTAAGCGGACATAGCGGTCTTCTTCAATGCGTGAAATCGAAGTAATATGTCCAATTTGCGTATGTTGTGTTATATCAAGATAATGCAATATTGCTCCTGCGGCTACTATTCCGTTCGTCAGGTGTTGAATCCCAAAGCCTTTAAGGTTTTTCGTTTCGAATTGCTTCAATAGGCGTGCGTTTGCCGTATCTTCAGTAAAAATCCAGTCGTCCATTTCAAAAGTCAATAACCGCGTACCGAATAGTTCCGAAAATTCTTTTCGTTTCGTCCGATCTACAAGAATTTCTTTTGGCGCAAAATTGTTAATCAACTTATCGACATAATTGACAGGTCCTTCCGCAACCAAAAATTCTCCGGTTGAGATATCGAAGAAAGCAATTCCACATATATTTTTATTGAAATGAATTGCTGCTAAGAAATTGTTCTCTTTGTGATTTAATATACTATCACTGATAGAAATACCAGGAGTAACTAACTCAGTAATTCCTCGCTTTACCAATTTCTTTGTAAGTTTAGGGTCTTCCAATTGATCGCAAATTGCGACTCGTTTCCCTGCTCGAACCAATTTAGGTAAATAGGTATCCAAAGCATGATGAGGAAATCCGGCTAATTCAACAAATTGCGCAGCTCCATTGGCTCTGCGTGTCAATGTAATTCCTAAAATTTCGGAACTTGCAATTGCGTCTTCTGCAAATGTCTCATAGAAATCTCCTACACGAAACAACAAAATAGCATCAGGATGTTTCGCTTTGATTTCAATATATTGCTTCATTAAGGGCGTTTCTACAATTTCTTTAGCCATGTGAAATTTATTTCTTATGTTAGATTGCAAAGGTAACCTTTTTTTTTCAAAACTATTTGTATCTTTACTGCGTTTTTATTTTACGATTAGCTGTATCTTAATCAAATTTAATCTGTTATGTTTTATCTTATGATTGTAGTCTTTGTAATAGGCTACGTTTGCATAGCGCTTGAACATCCGTTGCATATCAATAAATCGGCAACGGCGCTTCTTTTAGCGACAATAATGTGGGTACTTTTTGCTAAAGGCGACCCTACGACTTTTCCTGTTTATACCTCTTTTCAGGAGTATCTGCTTCATAATCCGGAAGCAACCTTCCTTTCATGGTTAACACAGGTTCCGCTGATTGAACATTTGGGATCTGTCGCTGAAATTCTGTTTTTCCTGATGGGAGCTATGATCATTGTTGAAATTGTAGATGTATATGAAGGCTTTCGGATTATTACCGATAAAATCAATACCCGGAAAAAGACAACGCTATTATGGGTTATCGGCTTGATTTCTTTTTTTATGTCGGCTGTTTTAGATAATCTTACTACTTCTATTGTTATGGTCGCTCTTTTACGTAAATTAATTGCAGATAAAGATGACCGTTTGATTTTTGCCGCAATTATTATTTTAGCTGCTAATGCTGGAGGAGCGTGGACGCCTATTGGCGATGTAACCACCATCATGTTGTGGATTGCAGGGAAAGTATCAGCGGTTCACATCATGGCTACAACTTTTATTGCCAGCGTTGTCTCAATCCTTGTTCCACTCTTTATTCTTTCTTTCACGATGAAGGGGAACATTAATCGTCCAAAATTTAACGAAAATGAAAAAATGAACTTACAGCTTACTGCTATGGAGCGAAATCTGGTCTTTTTTCTCGGAGTAGGTGTATTGTTGTTTGTTCCTGTTTTCAAGGCGATAACACATCTGCCTCCCTATTTAGGCATGATAGGAGGATTGGGTGTCCTTTGGATTGTTATCGGTTTTATGCACAAGCAACGTTCTGAAGAAGACATAAATCGCTTTTCTGTCAATAATATTTTAAGACGAATTGATTTGTCGAGTATTCTTTTTTTCCTCGGAATTTTAATGGCTGTGAATGCTTTACAAACTTGCGGACAATTAGGAATGCTTTCGGCTTCATTAGATAAAATTCCAATGGGTGAACCCGGAAAATATTATCTGATTACGACTATGATTGGAATTCTTTCTTCCGTTATAGACAATGTACCTTTAGTTGCAGGCGCTATAGGCATGTATTCATTTCCGATAGATCACTATTTCTGGGCGTTTCTCGCTTATGCTGCCGGAACAGGCGGAAGTATTTTGATTATTGGTTCGGCTGCCGGCGTTGCAGTAATGGGCATGGAAAAAATCGATTTTATATGGTATTTAAAAAAGATTTCATGGTTGGCGTTACTTGGGTATTTAGCAGGTTGCGCAGTTTATATAATACAAGAATACCTGATGATGATATAATTAATTAGCGTAGAGGCTATTGTCAAAAACCTGTCATCCCGCGCTTGACACGGGATCCCCTGTTAAAACGATTATCAGGGGATTGCTGGTCAAGCCCGCAATGACAGGGTATTATTTCTTTTTTCTACTTCACTACTGTTTGTTTTTTAAATGTTTTTATAATTCCTTTCGTATCATACACTTCCATGTAAATTAAATATATACCGGAAGCAAGTGTTTGGTTTGAATTTCCTTTTCCATTCCAGATTAATTTACCTTCCGTTCCTAACAATTCATTGTTGGCAACTACGGTTACCATTCTTCCCATCATATCGTAAACGTATGCGCGACAACGATATCCCGGTATATTAAATTGGTAATAAATAAAATATTTGTCTGAGTTTATTTCCGGAATAGTAATTGAAATCCCTTCCTCAATTCCTGTAATTGGATTGTATTGCGAATTTTGATACCCCGGTGTTCCGAAACCACTTGATTCGGAAGCTGAATGCCAATTATCCTCATCGCTTGCAGGACGGTTAAAATTCAGACGTTCAAGTGAAATTCCTTTTTTGTTACTAATGCCTGCCGTGTGCATTTTCTCATTGTATGCAAACTCGTCGATAATTTCGCTTGTCTGGTTATTTATCAACACTGCACATCCTGATGCATTTGCTAATGAAGGCATAACGCTTAATTCAACAAAATCAGAAGACGGACGGCATTCGTAAAACGAACAAACTAAATTTTTATTTTTAGTTATAACCAGATATCCTTGAGGTTGTAGCAATAAAGGAGTTGTTGCTAAGGCATATAAACTGTTGAAAGACCCATCCGATGGCTTACGGCTGGTGATGCTTAGAAAACGTAAATCAAATGCTTTGTCCGACTTATTGTAAATTTCAACATATTCGTTTCCTCCTGTCGGTGGATTAAATAAAATCTCGTTGATTACAATTTCGTTTCCTGATGCCTCATATCCGGAACCAAGCAGTACTGTTTTATTTTCCAATCCAAATCCTGTCCTGTCTTTTACTCCTTCCAAAACCAGTTTGATCATTATTCCTTGCGGAGGCAAAGCATTAAAATTGAGTGTAATTTCTGTACCTTGCGGATCTATAGGAGTTAAAGCAGTAATCTCATACGAATTATTACTCAATATATAAGACGATATTTCCTTCAACGTTTTTAAATTCATAGGTTTGGAAAATGTCAACTTTACTGCGTTATTTTCCAGTGTTTGAATGCCGGTAATTTGAGGAATTTCCGTATCCGAGTTAATATTTTTTACTGAATTTTCCGTTCCCGGAGTTCCTACAGCAATATCGGAGCCAATCCAATTTGAAGCCGTATTACTTTTATTTTCCAAATCAATACATTCTAACGACCATCCTCCGGCTTTTTTCTCATTGCTTCCATACATTTTATCGGAATATTCAAACCAAGATATTAAAGTTCCATCTGAAAGTCCGAACATTAATAATCTCCCGGTGTTAGCCAAAGTTGGGAAAGAAGTGACCCCAAATACTTTAATATTTCCTGGAAAATTGGCAACAGTAGTTGTTTTCGTTAAAATAAAGTATTCGTTCGGCTTGATTTCTGCATCCGGCAGTTTGTAGGAATTTGTTCCGTAATAATACAAGCAATTTTTCAGATTAAATGTTTTATTGCTTCGATTATATAATTCAACATATTCAGGATCATTACCTCCAGGATTTGCCATAATCTCACTGAAAACAATATCATCTTCTTCAGGTAAATCAGGATCGGTTGGCTCTGTACCGCCTTCTTCTTCTCCTTGTTCATCTTCTCTTAATTCCCGAACCAGAAAATCGTCGAAATAAAATGATTTATTCCGGGTCGAAGAAAAGTAACAGACCATTCCGAAATAGGTGCTTGAAAAGACGTCATCTAAAGAGCAACTTCCTTCCAATACATAATCCGGTTCGTCATCAAGTTTCGAATACAAACTGAATGTTCCGTTTCTGTCCCATTTAGCTTGTACATGCAAGGCAACCGACGATTTATTCAAACGTTGGGCAGTTCCATCAATTAAAATCTTTGTTGTCTTTCCTTTTTGAGAAATTAAACAAACATTTTTGCTCGTGTGACCGACCCGGATAAAAAGTCCGTTTAAGTCGCCTGTCAAATCAGATTCATCGCTAAACAAAAACACTTTCGCATAGTTCGACGAGGTTGGATTGAAATCATATTTCATCCACCATTCCCAATAAGCATTAGCTGATAAAGAGGAAGAAGTTTTTAACTGAGCTGGAGAGCCGGTAGTCGGCGCATTCAATTGTAACTGAAAAGCCGTGTTTACCATAAACTTTTCCACATCGCCAGTCCAATTCACAGGACGAGTTGCAGGCGGAATACTTTGAAAGTTTCCATCATTAAAATCATCAGAAAATTGGCAAAAAACACCATACGGTGCTAACATAAACAGAATAGAAATAATTCTTTTCATAAAAAATGGTTTGGTTAAAAATAAAATTGTTAATTTTGCACTTCACTTCAATTAAGATTGATTTGCGATGCAAATATAGTTATTTTTTATGAAAAAAAGGCAAAATAATAAATAAAAAATCATAATTAACAATAATTAACGAAATGAATGTAGCAATTGTTGGAGTAAGCGGCGCAGTAGGACAAGAGTTTTTGCGCGTATTGGAAGAAAGAAGGTTTCCTGTGGATGAATTAGCGCTTTTCGGTTCTGTGCGAAGTGCTGGCAATGTATATGAATTTAGAGGAAAAAAAATCACTGTCAAGGAATTGAAACATAACGATGATTTTAAAGGCATAAATATTGCTTTTGCATCGGCTGGAGCTGGAACTTCCAAAGAATTTGCAGAAACAATTACGAAATATGGAGCTGTAATAATCGACAATTCAAGCGCTTTTCGGATGGATGAAGATGTACCGTTGGTTGTTCCCGAAGTGAATCCTGCAGATGCTTTGGTTCGTCCACGTGGAATCATTGCTAATCCCAATTGTTCTACTATTCAAATGGTAGTTGCCTTGAAACCGATAGAAGAAATTTCACATATCAAACGAATTCATGTGGCTACCTATCAATCAGCTTCTGGAGCGGGAGCTGCCGCTATGACCGAATTGATTACTCAGCACAAGCAAATCGTTCAAGGAGAAACGCCTCAGGTTGAAAAATTTGCTTATCAATTGGCTTTCAATGTAATTCCTCATATCGATGTTTTCTTGGATAACGGCTATACGAAAGAAGAAATGAAGATGCACAACGAAACGCGCAAGATTATGCATTCTGACGTGAGCGTGAGCGCTACGTGTGTTCGTGTGCCAGCTTTACGCGCACATTCAGAAGCGATTTGGATTGAAACCGAACAACCGATTTCCGTTGAAGAAGCCCAAGAGGCTTTTCGGAAAGCCGAAGGTATTGTTCTTCAGGACGATCCTTCAAAGAAAGTTTATCCGATGCCTTTATTTGTCGCTTCACACGACCCTGTTTATGTAGGTCGTATCCGGAAAGACATCACCACTTCCACCGGACTTTCGTTCTGGTGCGTAGGAGATCAAATTAAAAAAGGAGCGGCACTCAATGCCGTCCAAATCGCCGAATATTTGATAAAAGAAGGATCGGTTTAAACGTC
>JGI24699J35502_11134189_pt1 | contig 48688 bp, 29 predicted proteins | sample TergutMp193P4_FD_35502 | JGI IMG/M metagenome (IMG submission 35502)
AAGCGGTTCTTCTTCCCTGGCGATGGAGATTATTCAAACAGTTACTTCACTCGGCAGCAGTTGGCATTTACAAATAGAAAGTCCCGGAATCCCGACGATAGTAGGTCATAATTATAAAGTAACATTTTGGGCTAAGGCTTCTGTAGGAGGTTGTGTTGCACAATACGAGTGGGATCATGCGGGTTCTCCAATATATAATTCCGCTAATCTTACAACCGATTGGGCACAATATACCTTAACATTCGGTAATGGTGGCGCTACACCGCTGAGGGCAACTAAAGATGTCTCTACTATTGCCTTTGACATGGCGTATAATCCTGTCGGCGCAATCATTTATATTGATAATATCGTGATTACCGACCAAACGAGGGCTGAGGAATTGGCGGCTGCATCAGGTACACCTGAACAAAGAGCGGCTAACATTGATGCGGCATTGCACAATTGGATCAACGGCGTGGTTACGTACTATAAAGGTCAGGTAGCAGGTTGGGACGTAGTAACCGATTTGTTTGCAGATGACGGCACTATCCGTAACAATACTAATACACCTAATACAACTGTTGCTCCCGATTGGTTTGTATGGTCGGAGTTTCTGGGTCAAAATACCGGCTTAGCAGCGTTTAATTATGCTCATGCCGCTGACCCGAATGCATTGTTGTTCATCAGCGAATCTGGATTGGAAACCAATATGAAAAAGCTTGATGCATTAATTAATTACGTACAATGGCTGCAAGGGCAAGGAGCGCCTATTAACGGCATCAGTGTGAAAATGCACGTCGCTATCAATACGACAACAAAAGCCGGTTATGATTATCTGTTCCAAAGACTTGCCTCTACAGGCTTAAAAGTACGGATTTCCGAATTGGATGTATGTGTCAATGGCTTCCCCGCGAATACAAGATACTTTGAATTGACGCCGCAAGTATTGGCATACCAAAGCACAACATATCACGACATTGTTTCTTCTTATTTGAATAATGTGCCTGCTGCACAACAGCAAGACATCACTATTTGGGGAGTAAACGACGGAAACAGCTGGCTCTATAGCAATAACAGAGGGAATGATTTCCCATTGCTTTTCGATGATAATTTTGCACCCAAACCGGCATACGGCGGATTTTTGCAAGCATTGCAAGGGCAATAACATGTGAATTATTGAATTATGAGTTATGAATTTTATTTGATGACTTTTGAGTTTAGTTTAGTATGAAAAACAAATCATATACATAGGAAGTAGGTACAATTTTTTTAAGGCAAAAATACATTAATCAAATAATTCATAATTCATAATTCATAATTTTTTCATATAATGAAATCATACCATAAAATACAATTCATTGTTTTTTTATCATTTATAGTACTATCCGCCACTGCACAAGTGCGCTTGCCGCAATTGATCAGCGGCGGCATGGTATTGCAACGCGAGGTGCCGGCCAAAATTTGGGGCTGGGCTTCTCCGGGCGAAACAATCCAACTGAATTTCAAAAACACCAATTATAAAACATTGGCAGATGCAAACGGCCAATGGGAAATACAACTTCCTCCGCAAAAGGCGGGAGGTCCTTACACAATCAAAATAGATAGTATTGAAATTAAAAATATACTATTCGGTGATGTCTGGCTTTGCTCCGGACAATCGAATATGGAAACTCCTATTTCCCGGGTGATGACCCTGTTTGGAAAGGAAATAGAAAACTACAGCAATCCTAAAATTCACTATATAAAAATACCCTTAACTTATAATTTTCACGGTCAGCAAGATGACATATCCCCTTGTTCATGGGTGGAATTAACTCCCGAAACAGCTTCCGATTTTTCGGCAGTCGCTTATTTCTTTGCAAAAGAACTGTACGAAAAAACAGGCATTCCCATCGGATTAATCAATTCCAGCGTAGGAGGTTCACCAGCAGAAGCATGGATGAGCGAAGAAGCTTTGAAATCTTTCCCCGCACTGCTGAACGATATGCGCCTCTGCCAATCTGACGAGTTTGTTGCCGACATGCTTCGGTTGGGTTCATTGCCGGGTAGCCGTTGGCACACCATTTTGAATGAACAAGACAAAGGGTTGAGCGAAGCAGTAAAATGGTATTCGCCGCAATATGATGACAGTTCATGGTCCAACGCCGATTTATTTGACAACCATTGGGGTAAAAACGAATCTCATCCTGTAAACGGCGTGTTCTGGTTTCGAAAAACCATTGAAGTACCACAAAATTATGAAAACCAACCTGCCATGTTGTACATGGGACGTATCGTGGATGCCGATTCGGTGTTCGTTAACGGGAAATGCATCGGTACAACTGGTTATCAATATCCTCCCCGCAATTATCCAATTCCGGCGAATATCCTGAAAGCAGGAAACAATCAAATTACAATACGCTTGGTCAGCCAAGCGGGATTTCCGGAATTTGTTTCGGGTAAACCATATAAATTGGTTTTTCCCGACTTGGAAATAAGTTTGGAAGGCCAATGGAAATACAAGACAGGAGCGTTCATGCCGCCGATTCCAGGAGGAGGAATCACTTTTCAATATAAACCCACCGGACTTTACAATGCTATGATTGCGCCGCTGAAAAACAATGCTCTCAAAGGAGTTATCTGGTATCAAGGCGAATCGAATACCGATCGGTACTACGAATATTATGATTTGATGGCTGCGCTGATTAGCGATTGGCGAAATTTATGGGGAGACAACCTGCCTTTTATAGGCGTTCAGTTGGCAAATTTTATGAAACCCGCTTTATTGCAACAACAAAGCAATTGGGCGGAATTGAGGGATGTCCAGCGAAAACTTTATCAAACGGTTCCGAATACGGGAATGGCAGTCGCCATTGATGTGGGTGAATGGAACGATATTCATCCGCTTAATAAAAAAGAGGTGGGAAAACGCTTGGCGCTGCAAGCGCGGAGTTTAGCTTATGGCGAAAAAATTGATTGCGACGGTCCTATTTATCAATCAAAAATAATAGACAACAATCAGGTGATTCTTTCGTTTAAAGATGGTACTGACGATTTATTGCCGGTGGATGAATTGAAAGGTTTTGCCGTTGCCGGTTCCGACGGGATATTCAAACCAGCACAAGCAATCATTGATGGAAAGCGTGTCATTGTCCGAAGCGATGAAATTGTTCAACCCGTAAAAGTGCGTTATGCTTGGGCAGATAATCCGGAAGGAGCGAATTTATATAACCGGTCAGGATTACCCGCTTCACCTTTTCAAACCGATATTACCATAATAAAATAACTAAATAAGGATAACACTATGGATATTAATACTAATGAAGTGAAAGGGTTCTACAAACTCTCATGGATACAGCGAATCGGATTTGGTTCCGGCGATTTAGCCCAGAACTTGATTTATCAGACGGTAGCACAATATCTGCTCATTTTTTATACGAATGTTTACGGTCTTCCTGCCGCAACAGCTGCGGTTATGTTTCTCATCGTCCGGTTGGTTGATGTCGCTTGGGATCCGCTCGTAGGAACTTTCGTAGATAAACACAATCCAAAGAGCGGAAAGTATCGTAGCTATTTGATTTTAGGCGGAATTCCACTGACAGGATTCGCTATTCTTTGCTTTTGGAACGGATTTTCCGGATCGTTAATTTATGCATATATTACCTATGTGGGATTATCCATGTGTTACACCCTGATAAATGTTCCCTACGGAGCATTGAACGCTTCATTGACGCGCGACACCGATGAAATTACAAAGCTCACCTCTGTACGTATGTTTTTGGCAAACCTTGGTGGCTTAGCGGTAGCTTACGGCATTCCTATTATAGTAAAAACGCTTTCGCCCGACGGAAAAATTAATTCTGCGGAATCAGGCAATGCATGGTTTATTACCATGACCATTTATGCTCTTGCTGGTTTAGCTTTACTGATTTTCTGTTATACGCAAACAAAGGAACGAGTAATAATGGATGAGAAAGAAACCTCGCAAGTGAAAGTTTCCGATTTGTGGGAAGAATTTATTCACAACACTCCTTTAAGAGTGCTGGCATTCTTTTTTATTACCGCTTTTGCTATGATGGCAATAGGAAATTCAGCAGGTTCTTATTATATGATTTACAATGTACAAGCGCCCGATTGGTTACCCTATTTCGCAGCGCTTGGCTCTATTCCCGCATTTATATTTCTGCCTATGGTGCCTGCCATCAAACGGGCTATCGGCAAAAAACAAATGTTCTACGTATTTCTTTCCGTTGCCATTGTAGGAATGGCTATGCTCTATGCGATTTCGGTCATGCCGGCGCTCAAAACGCAATTGTGGTTAGTCTTGGTTGCCCAATTTGTAAAATCAACGGGAGTAATTGTTGCCACAGGCTATATGTGGGCATTGGTGCCTGAAGTTATATCGTATGGGGAGCATACTACCGGAAAAAGAATATCTGGAATAGTCAATGCGTTAACGGGAATTTTCTTTAAAGCAGGGATGGCTTTGGGCGGAGTTGTCCCCGGATTCGTATTGGCATTTGTACATTTCGATGAAAAAAATACGGTTACCCAATCGGCTTTTGCTCAACAAGGAATTTTATGGCTCGTTGCGGTAATCCCTGCCATACTGCTTCTTCTCGCCATGTTTATTATCTCCAAATACGAATTGGAAGATCATGTAATAGACAAAATCAATAGAGAGATTGAAGAGAGGAGTTCTATTAAATAATTATGAATTATATATTATGAATTATAAATTTTTATTATTATTTTTATTTACATGCCTATTTGCTTGCACACAATCGGCAAAAGTATCAACGCCGACATTAAAAGAGGCGTTAGCAGGAAAATTTCTGATCGGAACTGCTATCAATGATGAACAGGCATCAGGAAAAGATACATTGTCCATTAATGTAATAACTCAACAGTTCAATTCAATCACTGCGGAGAACTGTATGAAAAGCGAAGTTATTCAACCACAAGAAGGACTCTTTGATTTCACGCAAGCTGACCGATTCGTTGATTTCGGAATAAAAAACAACATGTATATACATGGGCATACATTGGTCTGGCATTCGCAAGTTCCTGCTTGGTTTTTTGTTGATGAGCAAGGAAATGATGTTTCCCGCGACGTATTGATCGAGCGAATGAAAAATCATATCTTTACTCTAGTCGGTCGTTACAAAGGAAAAGTTAAAAGTTGGGATGTGGTGAACGAAGCGATTATGGACGATGGTTCCCTGCGTGAGAGTAAATTTTATACAATCATCGGTGAAGATTATATCCGTTTGGCATTTGAATTTGCGCACGAAGCCGACCCTGATGCCGTTTTGATTTACAATGACTATTCAATGGCGCATGAAGGCAAACGAAACGGCGTAGTGAAAATGGTTCAGAATCTCCAGGAGCAAGGAGTAAAGATAGACGGAATCGGGATGCAAGGACACTTGAATATGACTTTCCCGCCGATTGACGAGTTTGAAAAAAGTCTGCTGGCTTTTGCCGATTTAGGCGTGCAAGTAATGATCACAGAGTTGGATCTTACAATATTGCCTTCTCCTCAACCGGGAATCAACGGCGCCGAGGTCTCTCTTAATTATGAATATCAAAAACAGATGAATCCCTATCCCGACGGATTGCCCGACTCTGTTGCCACAGCATGGACAAACCGCTACAATGAATTTTTCCAACTGTTTTTGAAACACAGCGACAAAATCAGCCGCGTCACCTTATGGGGAGTAACAGACAATCAAACTTGGAGAAACAACTGGCCTATGCGTGGACGAACTGATTATCCTTTGTTGTTCGACCGCAATTATCAGCCTAAAGCGATTGTATCAAATATTATTCAAGAAGCAAAAAACATAAAATAACAACGTATGAAAACTCCAAGATATTTAGTTCCGAACGATTACATGGCAGATCCTGCTGTACATGTTTTTAACGGTAAATTGTATATTTATCCATCCCACGACCGTGAAAGCGGCATTCCGGAAAACGATAACGGAGATCATTTTGATATGAAAGACTATCATGTATTTTCGTTAGACGATGTAGAAAACGGCGAAGTAACTGATCATGGCATTATTTTAGATGTGAAAGATATTCCTTGGGCAGGACGCCAACTGTGGGATTGCGATGTGGCATATAAAAACGGTACATATTACTTGTATTTTCCACTCAAAGATAAAAACGATATTTTTCGTATCGGAGTTGCCGTTGCCAATCGTCCCGAAGGACCTTTTACTCCCCTACCCGATCCGATTCGCGGAAGTTACAGCATTGATCCTTGTGTATTGGAAGAAAACGGCGAATACTATATGTATTTCGGAGGATTATGGGGTGGACAATTGCAACGATACCGCAATAACAAAGCATTGGAAAACGCCTCTTTCCCAGCTGATAATGAACCAGCTATTCCTCCCCGAGTTGTGAAGCTGAGCGACGACATGCTTCAGTTTGCCGAAGAACCCCGACCAATAGTTATCTTGGATGAAAACGGTCGGCCGCTTACTTCCGGAGATAATCAACGCCGCTTTTTTGAAGCGTCCTGGATACACAAATACAAAGGAAAATATTACTTTTCATATTCCACCGGCGATACGCACTTGTTGTGCTATGCTATCGGCGATAATCCTTATGGACCATTTACTTACCAAGGTGTAATCCTGACTCCGGTTATCGGATGGACGACTCATCACGCTATCGTGGAATTTAAAGGAAAATGGTATCTCTTTCATCACGATAGTGTTCCTTCCGGCGGAAAAACTTGGCTACGAAGCCTCAAAGTAGTGGAATTGAACTATAACCCGGATGGAACTATTCAGACCATCGAGGGAGAATTATAAATTAAGAATTATGAATAGTGCGTTATCCCGTGCTATTCTGTTAAATTGTTTAATTGTAAATTATATAGTACTTTTGCAGGCGAAAAAAATTATTTGTCATAATTATGAGCAATATTAATTTCGATTTAACAAAAATAAAAAGCATTATTTTCGAAGTAGATGGCGTGGTTTCTACCGATACAGCCCCTTTGCATCCTACAGGCGAAGCGATGCGTGTGATTAATACCAAAGATGGATATGCTATGCAATTAGCCGTAAAGCAAGGAATTATCTTAGGGATTATTTCCCGCTGTGATACGTTTGCGGTGCGAAAACGCTTCGAAAGCCTCGGATTTCAACACCTTTATCTGAAATCTCGAAATAAGATGAACGACTTTCAAGATTTTCTACGAAAAACCGGCTTATTAGCGGAAGAAATCTGCTATGTAGGTTATGATATACCTGATTATGAAGTGATGCAAAATGTCGGACTTCCGGCATGTTCTGCAGATGCTGTTCCCGAAATCAAAGCGATAGCCAAATATATTTCCTCAAAAAACGGCGGACATGGCGTTGGACGCGATATCATCGAACAACTATTGAAAGCCCAAGGCAAATGGATGCAAGCCAACGCATTTGCCTTTGGCTGGTAGAATTAATTATACAATATAAGTCGAAGCCGACGTATCCCCTCCCCTACCTGTCCAGTTGGTATGGAAGAATTCGCCACGCGGCTTGTCGATTCGTTCGTAGGTGTGTGCGCCAAAATAATCGCGTTGCGCTTGAAGCAGGTTTGCCGGAAGCCTTTCAGTACGATAACCGTCAAAATAATTAAGAGCGGAACACAAAGCTGGGACGGGAATGCCATTCATAATTGCAGCCGTAACCACATTTCTCCAACTATCCTGAGCTGTAGTCACTTTTTCTTTAAAGAACGGATCGAGCAAGAGATTCGTTAAACTCGGATTTTTATCAAACGCTTCCTTAATTTTTCCCAAGAAAACAGAGCGAATGATACATCCCCCTCTCCACATCAAGGCAATGCCTCCGTAATTCAGATTCCATTTGTATTCTTTTGCCGCTTCACGCATCAATAGATAACCCTGCGCGTAAGAGACAATTTTAGAGGCATACAAAGCATTTTTCAAATCATTGATAAAAGCTGCCTTATCACCAGTAAATACAGGTTTTGGTCCAATTAACTGTTTAGATGCAATCACACGTTCGTCTTTCTGCGCAGAAAGGCAACGGGCAAATACTGATTCTCCAATTAAAGTCAAAGGGATACCCAAGTCCAACGCAGCGACGCCTGTCCACTTGCCTGTGCCTTTTTGTCCGGCAGTATCCAAAATTTTATCAACGACCACTTCGCCTTCCTTGTTTTTATAGGCAAGAATATCACGCGTGATTTCAATCAGGTAACTGTTTAATTCTCCTTCGTTCCATTCTTTGAATACTTCGTGCATTTCCTGAGCAGACATACCCAGCAAATCTTTCATAATTTGATAGACTTCGCAAATCAACTGCATATCTCCGTATTCGATGCCATTATGTACCATTTTTACAAAATGTCCGGCTCCATTTTCACCAACCCAGTCACAACAAGGGACTCCGTCAACTTTGGCGCAAATAGCTTGAAAGATAGGTTTTACCAGTTCCCAAGCCGATTTTGAACCTCCAGGCATGATGGAAGGTCCTTTCAGAGCGCCTTCTTCACCGCCTGATACTCCTGTTCCAACGTACAGCAAACCTTTACTTTCAACGTATGCCGTGCGGCGAATCGTATCTGGGAAATGCGTATTTCCGCCATCAATAATAACATCGCCGTGTTCAAGGTAAGGAATGACTTGTTCGATAAAGTCATCCACAGCCTGGCCGGCTTTCACCAGCATCATCACTTTGCGAGGACGTTTAAGCGACTTGCATAATTCCTCAACTGAATGAGTGCCGATAAAATTCTTTCCTTTGCCACGTCCGTTCACAAAGGCATCCACCTTAGAAACGGTGCGGTTATAAACAGCCACTGTAAATCCTTTACTCTCCATATTAAGCACTAAGTTTTCGCCCATTACGGCTAAACCTATTAAACCAATGTCAGCTAATTTTTCCATATTATTTTAATTTATAATTTATTTAAACCGTTCGCGATAAGCCCATAAACCTAAAGCAGGATTGGAAATATAATAAATTTCTTCTCCATCGACTTCGTTCCAGCCATCTTTCAATACGGCAGGATTATATTTCTTCATCATCTCATCTAAATCGGCATATTGAAAACCGACGCTTTCAATTTCCTGACGAGTTAAATGTCCTGGACAATAAGTGATACTGAAGCGTCCTTCAGAAGTTCCATGTATAAGATGTGCAGCAACTCCCAGACTGTTTTGCAGGTCTTCATTTTCCTTCACCAATTTCAATACCTGAGGCGTATGAACATATCCATACTTGCGGATCAGTTTATCATTGGTAGGATCTTCTCCAAATTGATGCAATCCGGGAGCAAGTACGATCAGTTCTCCGTTATCGGCTATTGCCATTCGGGTTCGGTAAATACTTTTATTGCCGAGCCATGTACTGCGAAATTCTTCAGGGTCGAGATATACAACCACCTTTTTCATTTCACGATCCATCATTCGGAAGTTTGTTTCGAGCGACAGTTTGGCTGCTTTTTCAAAACACTCAAAATCATCGCCTATATAAAGTCCGCGCATTTGCAAGCCATCTTTTCCTTCCGATATAACCGTCTGAAGATATACTATGGGCAAATCTTTAGTGAAATTCTCCGACGCATAGTTCAGTACTTGCCTCACGGGTCCGGATGCTCGTCCCATGATACGTTCCATACCATAAACTGCTCCTATAAAATGGCTTTTGTTGATACATTCCGCACCGCCTACGCCGACAAAAATATTTTTGTTGTAATTTGCCATACCAATAACTTCGTGCGGCACCACTTGACCAATAGAAAGAATGAGGTCGTAGCCTCCTTCCAACAACATACGGTTTAGCTGAACAGGCACGGGATAATCGACTGCACCTTCCGAGATTTCTTTTACATATTCACCCGGCACAGTACCGACCGTTACTACGTCTTCACGCCAGTTATGAACTCTGAAAAGCGACAAGGGAATGCCCGGAAACATTTTTTTGATTTCTTCTTCTGTCATTGGAAAATGAGTTCCAAGCGCAGGAAGAATATCAGTCAAACAATTTCCATAATATTCATATACATACTGCATCAACTCCCCTGCCCGCGAATGAAAACGCGTGAAATCAGGAGGAATAGCCAATACTTTTTTTCTTTGTCCGAGTTTGTCCAACACAGCAAAGACTGCAGCTTTTATTTCTTCCGGACGAAAAGCATAGTTCGAAGAACCTTTTTCGAAATATAACATGATATTGTAATTAAAAATTAAAAATTAAGAATTAAAAATTAAAAAATTACAGACAAAATAATTTTTAATTCTTAATTTTTAATTTATCTTAGTACTCTTGCATTCCCTTTCCAAATACTCCATACCTGTTCTTCATCGGCAGGCTGTCCGTAGTCGGTTATGAAAGTAGTAGCCAACGCTCCGGTAGCCCATCCAAATTGCGTCCATTTCACAGGTTCCCAGCCTTTCAATATGCCATAGAGTAATCCGCCTACAAAACCGTCGCCTCCGCCAATCCGGTCAAGTACGGCGATTGAACGAGGCTCAATCACATGCCATTCTCCTTCTGCCAGCAAAATAGCGCCCCATAAGTGTTCATTCACATTGACTACTTCCCGCAAAGTATTGGCAAATACGGAAACATTCGGAAATGCTTTCTGTATATTACGAATCATTCCTTTGAAACTTTCGATTTTCGCAGCAATATCTTTACCGCCGGCTTCAGGTCCTTCAATGCCCAGACATAGTTGAAAATCTTCTTCATTTCCTACCAATATATCAGAAATAGAAGTAATTTCTCTGAAAATTTCACCCAATTCCTGTTCCCGCCCTTCCCAGAAAGAAGCGCGGTAGTTCAAGTCAAACGAAATTTTAGTTCCATACTTTTTAGCGGCGCGAGCTAATTCCAGACAAAAGCGGCTTGTGTCTGGAGACAAGGCTCCGATCAAACCCGACAGATGCAATATCTGCACACCTTCCTGCCCAAAGAGACGATCTAAATCGAAATCTTTTACATTCAATGTGCGACCAACTTCTCCGCTACGGTCATTCCAAACACGAGGTCCACGCGAACCAAAACCGCTGTCGGCAATATTAATTTGGTGACGAAATCCCCACGGACCGCCTTGTTCAACTTCCTTTCCTTCATAATCCAAATGACGGCTGCGTAGGTTATCCTTGATAAATTGAGCAATTGGGCTTCCTTTTACAAAAGTGGTTAGCACTTTGACCGGCAGTCCTAAATAAGCGGAAACGCTTGCTACGTTTGTTTCGGCGCTTGTAGCCTGCATAAACAAATGATCACTTTTATGAATGGGTTGCCCTTGAGCAACCGGAGTCAAACGAATCCCCATACTTGTTGGAACTACCAATGACCATTTATAATTCTCTTTAAGTTTCATAGATATTATTAGTTATAATTTATGTTTCTAATGTGTTCACACGGCACGCACGTGCAAAAATACAATTATTTCTTAAATCATACAATTTGTTTGAAAGGTTTATTCACAAATATATAATTTTATATCAATATTCTTTTTCCAACATTTTGTTGTTTTGCTAAATTATACTTATTTTTGTAAAAATTATCAATATTAATTATAAAATATGAATAGTGCAAGGTTACTAATAATAACGCTTTTTACTGTTGCGTTAAATCTATTTACTTACGAAACAATCGAAGGACAAACGGCTTTTGGAGTCGAGCAATTTGTTTTTACCCAAGCTAATGAATCATCTTATTTTCCCTTGCTTGTCAGCGGAAAGTCGGTTAATATCGTAACAGATATACAAGACGATAAAGGTGTTCTCCGTGCGGTCGCTGACTTAAAAGACGATTTTCGCAAAGTATCCGGAAACATTCCCTCCGAAGTAGTAGGTAAACAAGCCGTAATTATAGGGACAGTCGGCAAATCCGCGATGATTGACCGAATCATTCAAAACGGGCAAATAGACGGCAAGGAATTAAAAGGAAAAAATGAAAAATATGTGATTACTACCGTTTCAAATCCGGCAGACGGCATAGAAAAAGCTTTGGTTATTGCCGGAAGCGACAAACGGGGAACTATTTATGGTATTTACGAATTATCATCCCAAATCGGAGTTTCTCCATGGTATTACTGGGCAGACGTTCCGGTAGTCAAGCAAAAAAACTTATTTGTAAAACCCGGTAGCTATACCGATGGAGAACCGGCAGTGCGTTATAGAGGTATCTTTCTGAACGACGAAGCACCGGCATTGAGCGGTTGGGCAAACGCCACTTTCGGCGGATTCAATCATCAATTTTACGAAAAAGTGTTTGAACTGATATTGCGTCTGAAAGGAAATTTCTTATGGCCGGCTATGTGGGGAAGCGCTTTCTACGACGATGATCCTTTAAATGGAACCTTGTCCGACGAATATGGAATCGTCATCGGAACCTCTCACCATGAACCAATGGGACGCGCTCACGACGAATGGCGGCGTTACGGAAAAGGCGTCTGGAATTATGATAAAAATCCGGAAGTCTTGCGCGACTTTTGGACGGAAGGCATGGAACGAATGAAAGACTTTGAAACGATTGTTACAGTCGGTATGCGCGGTGATGGTGACGAGCCGATGAGCGAAAAAAGTAATATTGCCTTATTAGAGAAAATCGTAAAAGATCAAAGAAACATAATTGCTAAAGTAACAAAGAAAAAAGCGGAAGAAACACCGCAAGTATGGGCTTTGTACAAAGAAGTACAGGATTATTACGACAACGGTATGCGCGTTCCCGACGATATAACGCTACTGCTATGCGATGATAACTGGGGAAATGTGCGAAAACTGCCTAACTTGAACGCACCGAAACGGAAAGGCGGATACGGCATGTACTACCATTTCGACTACGTTGGTGCGCCACGCAATTCAAAATGGATAAATATCAGTCCGATTCCTCGCGTTTGGGAACAAATGAATTTGACTTATCAATATGGAGTCGATAGAATCTGGGTTGTTAATGTCGGCGATTTGAAGCCAATGGAATATCCCATCAGTTTTTTCCTTGATATGGCTTGGAATCCCGACAGGTTTAATCCGGAGAATCTGTCGTTGCATACCGAGCAATGGTGTGCCCGGCAATTCGGAGAAAAATACGCTAAAGAATCCGCCCGCATGATCAATCTTTATTCTAAATACAATCGTCGCGTTATACCTGAATGGCTGAACGAAAAAACTTACAGTTTAGAAAATTATAATGAATTTGAACGGGTAACGAACGATTATCGGGATTTGGCGATGGATGCTTTACGTTTGTATAATCAAATCGAACCGGAATATAGGGACGCTTTCGACCAATTGGTTTTGTTTCCAATCAATGCCTGCGCGAATCTGTATGAAATGTATTACGCTGTTGCGAAAAATCGTTATTATGCAGATAAAAAGGATATTCGTGCAAACGCTTGGGCGGATAAAGCCAAAACTTGTTTCGATCGGGATTCTTTACTGACCATTCATTATAATCAGCAAATAGCGGGAGGAAAATGGCCGCATATAATGGATCAAACCCGCATCGGTTATACCTATTGGCAACAACCGCCGTATAATGTGATGCCGGAAGTTGAATACGTCGCCGCTTCTCCCCGATTGCCAGTGTTCATTGAAAAAGACGGATATATATCCATGGAAGCTGAGCATTACTCGCGGTTGCAAAACGGACGGACGATTGCTTGGAAAGTAATCCCCGATTTGGGAAGAACGCTTTCCGGAATGACGACCTTCCCCGTAACCGCTACCCCTGCTCCAAACGATCCGGTGTATCTCGAATATGATTTTGAATTAACAAGCGAAGGCGCGTGCAGGTTGGATGTATTCCTGTCTCCGACATTGAATTTCAATGCGAACAAAGGCTTGCGGTATGCGGTGTCTTTTGACGGAGGCGAAGAGCAAATCGTAAATTTCAACGGAGATTACCGAGGCGAATTGGGACAATGGCAAGCGGAAGGCATCATAAAAGCGTCAACCGAATACCAGCTTTCTAAGGGAAAGCATGTTTTACGCTTCCGGATATTAGATCCGGGTATTGTTTTACAAAAAATCATTCTGGATACTGGAGGATTGAAATCCAGTTATTTAGGAGCTCCTGAAAGTGAATTTTAATAATTATAAAAAGAAAAATATGGAAAAAACTTGGCGATGGTTCGGTAAAAAAGATACGATTACGCTTCCGATGCTCCGGCAAATCGGAGTAGAAGGAATTGTTACTGCTTTGTACGATATTCCAAACGGTGAAATTTGGTCGATTGAAGCAATCCTTGATTTAAAACAATATATTGAAGATGCCGGATTACGTTGGTCTGTGGTAGAAAGTCTTCCCGTAAGCGAAGCAATCAAATATGCCGGCAAAGAACGGGAAAAGTTAATTGAAAATTATAAAATAAGTTTGGCAAACTTGGGAAAGTCCGGAATTAAAACTATCTGTTACAATTTTATGCCGGTTATCGACTGGGTTCGTACCGACTTGGATTATCCTTTGGAAGACGGTTCCTCATCACTCTATTTCGATAAGATACGTTTCGCCTATTTCGATTGTTGTATTCTGAAACGAGAAGGAGCTGAAAACGATTATACCGACGCGGAAATGCGGCATGTTCGCGAATTGAATAAGGTAATAACCGAAAAGGAAAAAGATATTCTGATTGATACAATTATCGTGAAAACCCAAGGATTTATCAGCGGGAACATTAAAGAAGGAGACCAAAACCCGGTAGCAATATTCAAACGCTTGTTAGCGCTATATAAAGGAATTGATAAAGAAATGCTGCTTAGCAATATGCAATATTTTCTGGAGCAAATCATGCCGGTTTGTGAAGAATATGGCGTCAATATGTGTGTCCATCCCGACGATCCGCCTTGTTGTCCTTTGTTCGGATTGCCGCGAATTGTCACCGGAAAAGAAGATATCCGACGGATTTTGCAGGCGGTTGATAATCCGCATAACGGATTGACGTTTTGTGCAGGTTCTCTCAGCGCCGGACTTCACAACAATCTGCCTCAGATGGCGGAAGAGTTCGCTTCCCGTACTCATTTTGTCCATCTCCGCAGTACACATGTTTTTGACAACGGCGACTTTATCGAAGCCCCCCATCTGGAAGGTCGCGGACATTTGATTGAACTGGTTCGTATTTTTGAAAAGAAAAATCCGGGTTTACCCATGCGGGTTGACCATGGACGCTTGATGCTCGACGACAAAAATAAAAACTACAATCCGGGATATTCATTTCATGGAAGAATGTTTGCTTTGGCTCAAATGGACGGAGTTATTGCTACAGTTAAAGATGAGTTACAACGAAAGATCATTTAATTAATGGTATCGAAAAAATGCGGTAGAAGGCAGTAAGAATATTTAATTTATTTTTAGAATAATTTTAGACAAATCCTTATGCCGTAAATAAAAAAAATAAAATACCTTTGCGTCCATATTTAATGAATTATTAATATTTAAATTATTGTTCTTATGAAAAAGAGATTTTTTATCACCATTTTATTTGCAAGTCTATTTATTTCGGCAAATTCTGTTTTTGCTTCGAGCATTTATCTAAATGACAAGACGACGAATTCAACTGCAACAAAAATAGAAAAAACGACGGATGAAGATCAAACTGCGAAAGCAGAAAAGGAAGCGAAGAAAGCGAAAAAAGCAGCGGATAAGGCAAAGAAAGCAGAGAAGAAAGCAAAAAAAGCAGAAAAGAAAGCGAAAGATGCAGAAAAGAAAGCGAAGAACGAAGCAAAAAAAGCAAACGCATCTAAATCTGCACCGCAAACAAAATAATTAATGTAAATGCAATTAGAAGAAAAAACGGTCTCTTGAGATGGTATAACAGCTACTAAGAGACCGTTTATTTTTTCAGATATTGGAAGATTTAAGAATTTATTTTATCTTTGTTGCATGAATTTCAAACATCAACAAATATGTTAACAGAATCAGATATTCTACAATTAAACGCAAAAGGTATTACTGTCGAAGAGGTAGAAGAACAATTGGCTTATTTCAAAAAAGGATTTCCTTATTTACAGCTTCAAGCCTCAGCATCGGTCGAAAAAGGAATTCAAGCGATTCCCGAAAATGAACAATCGACTTACTTGGATACATGGACGGATTATTTAAAAGAAAATAAAACGATTGTAAAATTTGTTCCGGCTTCGGGTGCAGCCAGCCGGATGTTCAAAGATTTATTTGAATATATAGATTCGCCAGAAACAGATATTAAGACTCCTTTTTTAAAAACTTTTTTTGGAAATATTCGTAATTTTGCTTTTTACGATCAACTGCAAATGGTTTGTTTGGAAAAAGAGAATCAGACCATCGAGGAATTAATGGCATCAGGTGGTTACAAAAAAATCATTGAAAATCTGTTGTACAATTCGGGACTTAATTATGGACAATTACCCAAAGGCTTACTTTTATTTCATCGTTATCCCGAAGGAGCGCGTACCGCTATGGAAGAACATTTAGTAGAAGGTGCTCAGTATGCGTGCAATGCAATGAAACAAGTCCGTATTCATTTTACGGTTTCACCCGAACACCGCGAGTTATTCCACAAAAAAGCCGAAGAAAAAACCGCAGGATATGAACAACGATTGGGCGTAAAATACCATATTGAATTTAGCGAACAAAAACCATCGACTGATACGATTGCAGCCGATTCGGAAAATCAACCTTTTCGTGATAACGGAAAACTTTTGTTCCGTCCAGGAGGACACGGTGCTTTAATAGAAAACTTAAACGATATTTCCGCCGATGTAGTCTTTATTAAAAACATCGATAATGTGGTGCCGGATTCATTCAAGCCGGCAACAGTTCATTACAAGAAGCTGATTGCTGGAGTGTTGATTTTTTACCAACAAAAGATTTTCGAATATTTGAACCGAATTGATTCTGGGAAATACGATCACAAGGAATTATTGGATATGCTGTATTTTCTCCAAAATGAACTCTGCATTAAAAATCCTGAAACCAAAATTTTGGAAGATGCTGAATTAATTCTCTACATCAAATCCAAACTCAACCGTCCCTTGCGGGTTTGCGGAATGGTAAGAAATCAAGGCGAACCGGGAGGCGGTCCTTTCTTAGCGGTAAACTCCGATGGAACCATTTCGCTGCAAATTCTCGAAAGTTCTCAAATTGATTTGAAGAATCCGGAAATGAAACAATTATTCGAACGAGGTACGCATTTTAATCCGGTTGATTTGGTTTGTGCTTTACGAAATTACAAAGGAGAAAAATTTGATTTGACTCGTTATGTAGATAAAAATACAGGATTTATATCATTAAAGTCAAAAAACGGAAAAGAATTAAAAGCATTGGAACGACCCGGATTATGGAATGGCGCCATGTCGGATTGGAACACTGTTTTCGTAGAAGTTCCAATCGAAACATTTAACCCGGTAAAGACAGTGAACGATTTGCTACGACCGGAACATCAGTGATTACCGGCTTTAGGCCTCTTTCCTGCGCAACTTTTATTAGGTAATTATATGCCGCTTCGCGTTCGTTGGGGATTACTCCATCAAGAATAGCGTCTTTAATTGCCGATTTCAGTACACCGACTTCCATTCCCGGAGGAAGATGAAAAAGTTCCATGATTTCCAATCCGTCGATAGGTGGTTGAAAATTCCGAATATGGTCTTTTGTTTCAATCTCTTTCAATTTGCTGCGAACCAACTGAAAATTTTGTAGAAATTTCCGGACTTTTTCTGGATTTTTAGACGTTATATCTGCCTCGCAAAGCAACATTAAATCGTCGATATCATCACCGGCTTCAAACAATAAACGCCGTACAGCCGAATCGGTTACTTCATCTTCAGCCAAAACAATCGGACGCATATGAAGCGATACTAATTTTTCAACGTATTTCAGTTTATCATTCAAAGGAAGTTTCAAACGAATGAAAATATCTTTAAGCATTTTCATTCCTATAAATTCGTGCGCATGAAAAGTCCAACCCAATTTCGGGTCGAAGCGTTTGCTCTTTGGTTTGCCAATGTCGTGAAATAGAGCTGCCCAGCGCAGCCACAAGTTATCACTGGTTTTTGCCAAATTATCCAAGACTTTAAGAGTATGGCTGAAATTATCTTTGTGTCCGATGCCTTCCTTTGTTTCAACTCCTTTCAATGCAACTAATTCAGGCAAAATAATTTCAAGCAATCCGGTTTTCTCCAGCAATTCAAACCCTACTGAAGGGCAAGGCGAGAGGATTATTTTATTCAATTCGTCGATAATTCGTTCTTGGGAAACAATTTCCAGACGATTTTTATTTCGTTCGATTGCTTCGAAAGTTTCAGGAACAATAAAAAATCCTAATTGAGATGCAAAACGGATAGCACGCATCATCCGTAAAGGATCATCGCTAAACGTTATATCTGGATCTAAAGGAGTGCGTATCAACAAATTTTCCAAATCGTCCAAGCCGTTAAATGGATCAATTAATTCGCCGAAACCCTCCTTATTAATATGGATCGCCATTGCATTAATCGTAAAGTCGCGGCGATTCAAATCTTCTTCCAATGTTCCGCCTTCAACTACAGGCTTTCTGGAATTGTGACTATAGGACTCTTTCCTGGCGCCAACAAATTCGACGACAAAGTCTTTGTATTTCAACTGCGCCGTTCCAAAATTCTTAAAAACAGCCACAGAGGCTTTTTCACCCAGCTTTTCGGCAACTGTTTCCGCTAATTGTATTCCACTCCCAACACAAACGATATCTATATCTTCCGAAGGGCGATTCAAGAAAATATCCCTAACATATCCTCCTATGATGTAAGCATCCATTTGAAGTTTATCGGCTTCTTCAGTAATGACTTCGATTATTTTGCCTCGTAATTTTCCGAGTATTTCAACAATATCTATTTCCATTAAACATTCATACGCTTATTGAATGCAAAAATAATGTATTTCGAGCGATATACAATGAAAATATATAAGGAAATAGAATTTCACCTCTTCATGTCAAAATTTATAATTATTGGCTTTTTAAAATATGCATTGACACATTTTTGACTTTTTAATACAATTAGACAATTATAGGGTATTTTTTATGAATAGGCATTAATTTTATGAAATTCATTTTTATTTATCAACTTGATATGGGTACACACTCGCCGTAATTTTGTGAATTAAAAAAATTAGGAAACAGTTAAATTTGTTGATGATGAAAAAACGATAATATAAACGCAAAACTAAAATTATAATCTTAACAATAATAATTGATAAAAAATTACCTGTTAAAAGAAAAAAACCAATTTTTATTTTCAATATTAAAAAACAAATTTATGAAAAAAAAACTTTATTATCTATTCTTTGCGTCTATTTTCACTCTTAATGTTCACGCACAAGTCACAATTGGAAGTTTAGATGTTCCGCAAGAAGGAGCTGTTCTTGAATTAAAAAGCGATACGCTTGGTTTTTTACCTCCACGCCTCAATTTAGTCTCGTTAAACAAGCCTGATCCCCTTCGTGTTCACGTAGAAGGAATGATTGTTTTCAACAAAACCGTTAAAACTGATGAGAAGTTGCAAATTGGATTTTATTACAACACCGGCAGCCAATGGAGACGCCTTTACTCGACACCTTCCTTTACGGAAAACTGGTTCTATATGCCTTCAATCGCATTCGATACGTCTAATCCTTCGAATGAGGAAATTACTATCGATTTGTATGACGAATTTAAAAACCAATTGAATAGCAGCAACAACGTTACAGCAAGCGATGAGGCTCCAGTTATGGCTTTATCTACCATTCCTGCTGCAACGGATTTATATTATTATGTAACAGCTCATGATCCTGAGGTGTTTGAAATAATATCCATTTCCAATGACGGAAAGATGAAGTATAAAATTAAGGCTTCGGCATCCGATGAAACATTCTTGAACATAGTATTTGTAGAAAAATAATTTTTAGTCTCGATATTGAATTTAATATGAATATAAAATATTTAAAATTCATACTGGGGACAGCTATGCTGTTATCCGGTATTTTTTCAGTACGGGCGCAAACGCCCGGAGGGGCTAACAACACAACTTTTAGTGCTTGGCTCACTCCCGACAGTTACAATAATGGAGTATGGACAAATCTTATTCCTACAGGAGTAGGCAATTTTATAAGCGCACAAATAGCTCCTGTAAAGAATAGTTTGGGCGGATATAATTTCCATCCGGTAATCTCGTTCGACAAGACGGGCGACAATGGACTTGGCAGCGGTCAGGCGCCCAACAGGCTCTACTCGGAAAAAGCGATTAATATAACCAGCACCGATAATGTAACCATTATTTTCGTATTTCAAAAAAAAACGACAGACAACTATAGGGACTACATGATAGGTTTTAGCAACAATGAAAACTATGCCGCAATGTCGTACCGGAGTACTAATGGTAACCTTACTTATACATGGCCCGGTACAACCAGAGACATAGGCTTTGCAACAAGTGGAATATTGACGATAGATAATTCCAATGCCGATGCTAACGTCGCTGCCGAAGGAATTCGCGTTTACAAAAACGGAATTAAAACCACTTATGCGTCAGCCCAATGGAACGGTACAAGCAATAATAGTGTGTCAAATGGACGACGTGTTGTGCTTGGAGGCAGCACTAACACTAATAGTTCAGGATATGGTTACCGAGGTAATTTACAAGAAGTAATCCTGATCAAAAATCCGGGCAATGGACATGTCAATAATATTGACCTGCAAAAAATCCATTCTTATCTCGCCATCAAATATGGTATTACGCTGGTTAATAATGACAATTACATCAATTCGGATGGAATTTCCGTTTGGAATAGAGACGTAAATTATAACAGTAATATTTTCGGAATCGGACGCGACAATGCCGCCGGTTTAAATCAGGTACAAAGCCGTAGTATAGAAACCGAAATGATTACTTTGTTTAAAGGCAATAAGCTTGAAACATTAAACGACAAAAATAGTAATACGCTTTCCGATAAAACGTTTCTTATGCTTGGTTCAAACGGTTTTGCCGAATCTGTTAACTACATATACCCGGCAGGCACAATCTTTGCAGGAAACGTCAGTAGTACAGAAAAAATCAATACCCATGCGGCTACATATAAGGCGCAGATTACTACAGAAGGTATTCTCGGCGGGACTCAAACTGTCGGCATAAAAGTTATATCTACAAGTGCCAAATATGTACTTGTTTCCGATGGATCGGGATTTTTACCGTCTAACACACGTATCTATCCTATCGTAAATCAAATAGCGACCAATGTAGTTATAAATAATGGCGAATATATCACTATTGCAGGTTATGAAAGAAAACCCGGAGGGGTAAACTTGTCGGCAAACGGCTATACTTTGGATTTGTGGGTGGACGGAAATCATTCGACAAACACTTCGTGGAATAATGTTGAACTGTCTAATTTTAAATTGGAGAAATTCGCAAGCTATGCTCCCATTGTGCGAAATTCCAAATTTAATTTTCATAACGAATTATATTTTGGTAACAATGATATCAGTAAATTAAGAACTTCTGCACCTTACAACCTCAATATAAACGAAGGATATTATATTTTTGTGGTCTCGGATGCAACAAAAGGATTAAGAAATAATTATTCTACACTGTTATCTTTTAATAATTCTTATAACAGTTCGAGTCTGTTGTGGAATACTAATTCAAATACTTCGAATGTTTTATTCTCGTATTGGCCAGGTACTCAACGGAGTCCGAATTTTGCAGCAGTAGCTAATCAAAAATATGGTATTACCACATTGAATGTTTCAAACACGAACAATGGTATGCTTTATCAGTATTTAAATGGAACAAGATCTTCGCTATTTAGTTTAACCGGTGGAAGTGCAAGCACGACTGTCCCGCTGTTAGTCGGAAGTGCAAGCAACAATCCAACAGAGGCAGGAAACTATCCTTTTAACGGCTCTATACAGGAAATAATTTTGATCAGAAAAAAAACCGTGTCAGGAACTTCCGACATAATGTCTGATCTGAATATAGCCAAAATCCATTCCTACTTAGCCGTTAAGTATGGCATAACATTAAGCGATAGCTATTTAAACTCAAACGGAGATACTATTTGGAATAGAAGCGCCAATGCCAGCTATAATAAAGATATTTTCGGTATTGGACGCGATGATGATTCGGGATTATACCAGAAGCAAGCGCACAATGCGAATAAAAGTAATTTTGTAGTTTTTATTGATAAACTCAAAACGCTGAACAGTCAAAACCAAGGAACGCTCGACAACATGCAATACCTGATGATTGGGGGGTCGGAAGTTAACAGTAAACCGATTTCCGAAACCAATCAAATACATCATAACGATCAGTACGAAAACGGTCGCATTAATGCGCAAACCTATGGCATCAATATTCAAGGAGCTATATTTAAAGCGCAAATAACCGGACCGTCTCAGTCGATGAAGGTGAAGATGTCAGCGCCTTCCGAAGATTTCACATATGCTCTTATTTCTTCCAGAGCCGATTTTGACCCTCTCTTTACCAAAATTTATTCTGTTGACGATAATCTCATTGCTGAAGTGGACTTAGGTTTAGATAATGGTAGAAATTATGTATATATCCGGTTTATTGGCTATACTCCTGGTCCCGGAGGTATTAACAACGCTTTGGCTTTATGGCTGCGAGCTGATGATCCGACTGCAATTGAAATAGAAAATTCAACAATGGGTGCCGGCAGACTTGCGGATTGCTATCTTAATGTGCAAGATCCGAACAACGTGCCGGGCGTTTCGGAATGGAATGACTTTATACGTGAGCAATACTACACGTTTGCTACCGGAGCAGCCGACAACAATCATCGTATTGCAGTTATGGAATACAACAGCCGGGAAATGAACTATCACCCTGCTGTACATTTCTGGAGCAATGGCAATTATGCCGCTTATCTGTCTAATGCCAAAGGGATTCTACCAACAGCTACAAGAACGCATACAGCTATTTTTTTGGTAAATAACGACTTTAGTACTAATGATTGGGTATATAATATGGGATTCAGTCCCCAAGTAAGGTTATCAACCGACGTCCCTTCTCCGGCTTATGGCGTTTATAAATCAAATAACAATATCGTAGGACGTTTCCCTGACTATAGATATGAAGGCGATCAGAATTTATTCACTGTGGGTAGTACTACTATTTCAAGTTATTATGTGTCCGAAGGAACCTCTAACGCTAACAAGAAAGTAAAATATCGTTTTAACGGCGCAGAGGACTCAAATTCATTCACCACTACTACAGATTTGAGTCAAGCATCCATAATAGGAACTGCATATCGAGCCAATAGAACCATACAGGGATTTATGAGTGAGGTTATTATATATGATGGCATATTATCAGACGCCGACAGGAGAAAAGTAGAGTCGTATTTAGCCCTCAAATATGGTATTACCGTCAGGCCTGGCCTTGCCGGCTCCACTCTCGGAAGATTTAATTATGAATTTTCCGATAATAAAAGTATTTGGCCGGGTGAAAATACAAGCGGAAAATTTGTTGATTTTTACAACAATATCGGAGCGGTTATTCGAGACAATGCAGCTCGGCAAAATAACCGCCACGCAATTTCTACCGAATCTGGGTCGTTGTTGCATCTGGGCGTGGCTGGAACAACATTAAGCGATGACGGCAGCGGAGTCGGCAGCTTGCAGAATATGGAAGCGGTTGCTTTCGGGAACACTTCTGCAACCAGTGTTACTGAAATTCAGGATGAAAATCCATGCGGTAAATTTTCCTTTAGATTCGATAGAATATGGCTTATACATAAGATTACCAATGACAATCGTCCGATTAGGATGCTTGTCGGTGCACAAGATAATAGTCTTCTTACTATTGGCAACAATGACGAAGTAAAAGCAAACTATTATTCTGTACTAAGAGGAAATCATGACGTTTATTTGATTGTAGCCGACTCACCTGAAGATATTACCGCCGGTGCATACAAAGCTGTAATTCCCATGAACCGTATTAATAAAGAGTATCAATGTAGTTATGAATTCACGGAAGAGGATACTTATATTACCTTCGGCTATAAAGAAAACAGAACCGGTTGCGTAGGCAATGAAGATGCTGTATTTTCAGGAATAAAGACATTCAATTGGACTCAATGGACATCCCAAATCAACACTTCATCGGCTACGGGATTTAATTGCATCTTATATCCGGGCGAACAATTCGGCAATCTTGGCGATAATATTAAAGTAGAGGAAACCAGCGTATCTTATCCTTCCGGAACCTTTCCTTCCGGAGTAAGAGCAATTAGGGGTTACCCGCGTTCAGTCAACTCGCCGTTCAAAGGAAGTCTGGAAGTCCGACGCAGAGGGGGATACATTGGAGAAAAGGGTGAAGCAATTATAAATATTAAGTTTAACTATCCTGTTATTCCTGAATTTTCTATTTCAGGTCTTGATAGTAATGGAAACGCATACGAAGAGGTCGAAATAACCGGAGAATGCAACGATGGAGCTTTTGCGCCTACTCTCAGCTATGCCTCCGCTCCAAAAGTCGCAACATATAAAATAAACGGTAATAGAGTTACTGTATTTAAAAGAAGCACTGCTGGAGCAACCAGAATCAACGGTAGGCTAAATGTAGCGTTCAATGGTGGTGTAACAAGTATAACAATTAAATACAGAGTGACTAACAAGACAACAACTGCATCACAACGTATTTTTATTTCACCGATAACTCTTCGTTCGGTTCCGCCTCCGCCTCCAGTCAATGAGGACGGTTTGTCGTTCGTAAAGCAGGTGGACAAACGTAACTTCTTAACTTGTGAACCTGTAAGATATTCGTTCGAAATACAAAATACAAATTGCGCGCCTAAAAAAGTAGCCTTTAGCGATTCGCTGCCTGAATACATGAAATGGCAAGAAGAGTCGTTCGGTTTGGACAGCGAAAGTGATTTGCTTAATCCAGACTTCGACCCTCAAATAGAAAGAGACGGCCAAAAATTAGTAATAGACAGTTTAGTTATACCCGGTTCATCGGTATTAACATTAAGTGCTATGGTTCTCTTCGATGAAGATGCGCCAAGCGGAGCATACTGCAACAAAGCTGCTATTGGCTACAAACAGATAATAAGGAATAATGAGTTCGACAGGTTATTTTATAGCCTTGATAAAGAAACCTTGGATTCGTTAACTACTATTATTGCAACTCATTCGAAACGTCATCATAAAGTAGAAATGACCGATACATACAGCAAACAGCAGTATAAAGAGAATGATGAAATTGAAGTTACTTATATGATAAACAATCCGAATGCAATTCCAATTATGGACGCATTTTTAGAAATCAACTTTAATGAAGAATTTACTTATATATCCAATAGTTTGCAAATAGAATGGATAGAAGGCGAGGAGTATAATCCTGCTCCAGTTCTTGTAGCAGGTCTTGATCCGGGAACTTTAATTATTGCAGGTGCAACTGACGGTAGCACCGGATTTACCTTGCCTACAAGCAAGCTGAAAATAAAGTTCAAACTAAAAGCGCCACTTGCATCCGGTTTGATAGATGATTTGGACGAGAATGACCAACCGACTGGAAATAAAGTAGATTTGGGAATTATGTATAGTGTTTATTCCAATATGGAAGATCAGTGCTTGTTGGAGGCAATTGCCGATTTAAACGGGGAGCATAGCATTCCTTATAAAGTGTCGAAATCATATATCATTTCTAACAAAAATGTAACAACAAGAATAAAACGTTAATTGCCTGTAAAAATGAAAACGAGTAAACAGCAACGATTTAAGTTGGCTTGTTTACTCGTTTTTATTTAACCATTTACGAGAACTTATGTTCCTGACGCCACTAAAGGCTCGATAGAAACAAACGAGCGATTATCTCTTTTCTTTCTAAATACAACACGTCCATCAATAAGTGCATACAAAGTATGGTCGCAACCAATACCTACATTATCACCCGCATGATGTTGAGTACCTCGTTGACGAATGATAATATTACCTGCTTTGCAGATTTCACCGCCAAAAATTTTAACGCCTAATCGTTTACTGTGCGATTCGCGTCCGTTCTTTGAACTTCCGACTCCTTTTTTATGTGCCATTTTTCTAAGATTTTACGAATTAAGCTTGAATTTCTTTAATCACAATTTGAGAAAATTGCTGACGATGACCGTTTAATTTGCGGTGGCCTTTTCTCCTTTTTTTATGGAAAACCAATACTTTATCACCTTTTACCAAAGGATTAAGTATTTCAGCTACCACTTTAGCGCCTTCGATAACCGGCGTGCCTACTGTTATCGCGCCTTCATTATCAGCTAAAAACACTTTTTCAAATTCCACTTGAGCGCCTTCTTCACCATCGAGGTGATGAACAAATAACTTTTGATCTTTTTCAACTTTGAATTGTTGACCTTGAATTTCTACAATTACGTACATCTGTTTTTTAATTTACAGGTTATTACCGGGGGTGGAAAGATGCAAATTCTTCCGCTTAATTTACCCTTTAAGAATTTAGCCCACAAAAGTAGTATATTTTTTCCTGTTACGCAAATAAAGCGAGTAATATTTTGTGACAACTCGTTTTCCTGCATAATACAAATACCATACTTCGGATGCAATCATACAATCTTACTATATTTTTTGCACAACTATCTTAGAAATATACGATTCGTTATTTTCTAATATTACACGCACAATGTACATGCCCGGCACACTGATTTTTCTTATATGAATGCCTTGTAAAGAATAAATAGCAATCTGTTTCACCGCAATGGCTGATGCAACTTGCAATTCACCCGTCGAATAATCGAAATAAATAACAGGTGCCGCTTTTTTCGGCATATCGGAAAATATGCCAACCGTCAACGTCTCTTCGCTTTGTCCATCAACAATGTGTTGAACCAAACCATTCAAATAAACTTCCAGATAGGTATAGCCTTCTTCGTTCAGGTCATTAGCGGTTTTGCCGGGATAATTCTGTTCCAACCAACCGTCGGGAATACCATCGCGATCGGCATCTACCGGAACCGAAGAAGGATCATAACTATATACATCCCATCCTCCTACATCAGAGGGAGAATCAATCAAACCGCCGCGAGTAGTTCCGTTGGATGCTCTCTGAGGCGCTAATCCTTCACTCGTTTCGTTGATTATGCGTGCATCGGTAGAATCCCTTTCATAGCTTGCACCGGCATATTCCAATACTTTTTCGTAGGCTTTTTCAGCAGAATGAGTCGAAATATAAGGAACTTCAAAGGGTTCATCAGATTTTAGTTCCGCTTTATTTTTCGAACTCGGATTGGGTGTTATTCCCTGCCAATTGTCGTTGGTAACGGCTGGACTTCCATCCATATAATTACCTGCAACATAAAATGTCCCCCATATTCCGGCGGCTTGACTGTTTGTTCCGTCATCGGCATACGGCTGAAAAATGCGGGTTCGGTTGGCAGAAGAACTTGTCGGCTTATAATAATTATTGATAAAATTGTAGCTTCCGCCTTCTCCTGCATATCCGCTATTATCGCCCCAATTATAAATAACGTTATTCCGGAAATCCACCAATTCAAGGGCAGGTAAATTGGAGTAACGGCTGCCGCACATGCGCGGATTCCGGCTGTTGTGATGCGCAAACAGATTATGGTGGAAAGATGCTGTTTTCCCGCCCCAGATACCGCCATAGCCATGCGCCCCCTTAATATGTATGGATAGGTTCAAACTCTCAGAGAGAATACACCATTGCATAGTGAAGTTTTCATTGTCGTAAAACGAAGCACACTCGTCGGTACTCCAGCTCATAGAACAATGGTCAATAATTATGTTTTTGTGATCCCGTCCCCAAAACGCGTCATCTTCTACACCTTTGAGGTCGCCCATCCGGAAACGCATGAAACGGACAATAACATTATCGCCATTCACAAAACCGGAATTATCGGCAATGCAAATTCCGTCTCCCGGAGCAGTTTGTCCAGCAACTGTAGTATTTGCCGAAATATTTAACCTCGAATTAAGCCGGATGATGCCAGCTACCTTGAATACAACAATCTTTGCGCCCGAACGTCCCAAGCACCAACGCAAAGTTCCTTCACGTGTAGAAGCGTCGCCTGTATTTGTATCTTCTAATGAATTAACAAAATAGACCGTTCCTCCCCGGCCGCCGGTGGCGAATTTACCGCCACCTTCTGCGCCGGGAAAAGCCGGAGTTTGTCCATAAAATACAACCGGCAATAACACGAAAAATAAAAAGATAGCAAAATGTTTCATTTTCATTTCCTTTTAATTTTATCTCCACCTCGGATCTCCGGCAGTAGCTTTGCCTGCAAAACTTGCATCTTTAATATGGAAATCGCCATTATCGGGATCTGCAAATAAACTCGTACACGTTCCATTATAAGTCGTAGCAGGAACGTTTTGGAAAGGCGGATTCTGCGTATTGTCGGCAATGGTTGTCCAATCTGTTGTGGCATAATTACCAGTAGCGGTTAATGTTCCCGCAGAATTCATTCGATAGCCGCGTTCATTGCCTACTCCTCTCACACTACCTAAGATACAGTTTCTGATCGCGATATTCAACGGACCATTATTTCCTCCGTCTATCAAAAAGCGGTTATCCGGTGTGGCAGAATTGGAACCGACTGTTTTGTAGAAAGTGCAATTTTCAATGGTCACATTTTTACCAGATGGCTGCCCTGCGCCTCCTTGTACATTCAGGAAGTTCGAATAGGAACCATTCGTTGTCGTGTTGCTTATGATTATATTCGAGAATGCTTCAGACGCTACGGTGCATTGAATCAATGCATAATTTTGCCCGCTTTCTTTGCTGCAATTTTCAATCAAACAATTGTTGATTCGAATTGTATCGAAGCGTTCATTGACAGCTTGTGCACGAACAATTGAACGTCCGAAGTCGGCAAGACGGCAATTTTCAAACGACAGTCTCTTTATGCTGCATGCATTATTGGCAGCATCCGTTCCTTGATTAATGAAATATCCGCTTGTGTTTGTGCAAACTAATTCTACGTTTTCAAAGTGGATGATATCGTTTCCAGAGGTCAAGCCATTCAACACAAGCGGAGTTCCTGCTGAACAAGTAATTACTGGTCGGTCGCCGTCAGGATCGCCATAAACCGTAAAACCGCCTGCCGGTGTAGTGCCTGCATCCCAGGTGCAGGTGTAATCTTCTGGCAAAAGAATGATTTTGCCTACATTAGACGGATCTGCAATGATAGCTTTCAAATCGCTTCCAATAGGAACTTCTATTACATCGGGACCCGACGGGCGCCATTTGGTTGTAACGGTTACCATACCGCGTCTTTGCTCTCCATTATAAATACTGATGGTATATTGCGTAACCGGAGTCAAGTCGGTTAGGGTGATCTCTCCAGCCGCTATTTCTGCCGGAGTAAGTATTATATCGCCAATTCCCGGAGTTACGTTAAGTTTCGTTACCGTTTCATTCGGAGTCCAGTGCAACGTTATTTGTTTTGTCTTTATATCAGCATTATTAACTGTATAAAAAATTTGTTCGGCATTCGTTCTGAAAACAGCAACAGTCCATTCGGAGTCTTCCTGACCTTCGCTGAAAGCTTGGGCTTTGACGCCAACACTATAGAGGGTTTCACCCCAAAGTCCAGTTAAATTTTGACTCAACGATTCAGTCTCGTAAGTAGCTATTATATTATTGAATAACAAGCTATCCCCTTGACTAAGTATAACTATATATGATTTAGCGCCATCCACCGCTTTCCAACTTACAGTTGCATTATCATAGGTATTACGCACTACCGTTAAAGCAACCGGAGAAAAAGCGCGCGGATAATCTACACTCGTGATTTCTTCCATAGGCTCTTGGCAGGCATTAAACAATGCTGTAAGAACCATAAAATACATTATTATTTTGATTGTCTTCATATCTTTTATTTGTTAATTAAATATAGGATCATTAACTAATACGCCATTAGATCCATCGATTACATTTCTCCAGATAGGCCAATAGGGCTGCAGATTCGGGTCGCGTACATACAAGCGATCCCAATATTTGTAGGTATCATTATCGCTCGTAAGACTCCAAGATTGGGAAGAATATGAATTGGGATCCGTTGGAGGCATATTCAATTCGCCAGGGCTCAGTCCGTACCAAATAAGACTTTCGCCATCGGGAGCCGTTTTGTAATAAACGTTGGCATTCACATTGTCGAAAGGCGCTTGGCGAGCATACAGATTTTGAAGATCTGTGCGATTTTCTGCCATTTTTGCACCCAGCAGGTTCCAGCGAATCAAGTCGTGTTTGCGTATCATTTCCCCGCAAAATTCTTTAGCGCGTTCATCCACTATGTCATTAAAGAAGGCATCTTTGCTTGTAGTCGCAACAGACATTTCTGCGGAAACGATTTCCGGATTATTCGGATAGGCGCGTTCTTTGATTTGGCGGAGATAAGGTGCAGCTGCAGCAGTTCCGTCCAATTCGTTAATCGCTTCAGCAGCCATCAACAAGACATCAGCATAACGCATATAGAGAAAGTTCAAACCATCGTCGTTTGCTGAAGTAATAATATTAGTGCGAGTGAGCCATTCGTACCGGTATTTGCCATAGTACCATTGGTTAAGATTAGTTGGCACTTGTTTCCCGTTCGTCCATTCGAAAGATACGCATGTTACGTCGCGCCGGACGTCTTGCGGTTTGTATTTATAATACATAACAGGGTTGGGTCCGTCACTTCCGCCCTTGTTTTGTCCGGTGTATTTATCGATAGTGGTATGTTTCACGCCCAGATCGAAAAGCACGCGGCCGCGTCCCTCTGCAAACGGAATCTCCCAAAAATTCTCATTGCCTGTAATATAGGTTTCTTCGTGAACAGCCCTGAAAGCCGCTTCGAAACTACTTGCATAATTACCTTGTGGTTGCAGACGGGCATAACCGCTATTGATAATATCTAAACATTCGTTTTTAGCAATGGTGTACATTTTGTCTTTCGACAAATCCGGATCGGTGCTGAGGCGCATAGCCGTTTCGCCCACGTGCATCGAATATCCTCCTGCAATAAGGGCAATGCGTGCGCGTAAAGCTTTCACAAAGCATTTATTTACATGTTCGGTGGAAGTCGTATAACTGTTTTCATTAGGCCAGCCGACTAAATTGGATGCTTCGTCGAGGTCTTCCAATAATTGCTTCAGAATTATATCACGGTCAACACGCGGCAAATATGTGGTTTCCGAATTAATAGGCTCAAAACGTGCCGGTATATTACCCCATCCTTTTAGCAGGTCAATATAAAGCACAGCCCGCAAGGTCAATACTTCTCCCAATATCTGAGCCAGTTCCCAATTATTTAAATCGCCATACATACGAAGACCGCGAATTGCTAAATTAGCACGCTCAATGCCTTGGTAAGACATAGAATAAACATTATTGGGAGCGCCGGTTGAATTATCAGACGTATTCATTTGGTCGTTATCGACATTTGTATTATAATTGGTCAAAAGCGCTCCGCTGGCGGGAGCGAGAGTTCCACTCAACCCATTTCTCACTTCTACATCGGTATTGATTCCATACCAAGCTATGTAGCGCCCACGGTAGGAGTTCGTTTCTCCAAACGATTGAAGTACGCCTGTAATCGCTGCGCTTTTGGCATAAGCCGGAGTGGAAAAAATCAGCGATTCGTCCATGGACGATTTGGTTGGAGCATCCAAAAAACTTTCGCTACAAGCAACACACAACATCGACAATAACGCAAACGTTACTATTTTTATCTTATTTTTCATATTTCTACTCATTTTATAATTAGAAAGTTAAATTAATCCCAATAACTAATTGGCGGCTACGCGGATAGGCGGCATAATCCACTCCCGGCGTATAAGGCACATTGCGGCGAGTATCTACTTCCGGGTCAAATCCACTGTAATTGTTCAAACAAAAAACATTGTATCCGGTTACATAAAAACGGCAAGTATTGATAAATGCTTTTTGGGTCAAGATACGTGGAAGGGTGTATCCTAATGTCAAGGTATTTAGACGCAGGAACGAACCATCTTCCACTGCCCAGTCTGAAAATACATATCTACCCATGATAGGCGACCACATTGTGGTGTTGGCATTGGCAGCGGCTAATGCACTCTGATCGGTAATGATTTGACCCGTAGCCAAATCCAGATTAGTCCAGCGCTTGCCTTGCGCCATTATATCAATCATATTTCGATCATAATACCTACAGGTTGTATATTCAATTTTATTAGCATTGTATATATCATTCCCATAACTCCAGTTGAAATAGGCTCCCAAGTCGAAACCATAAACACGCAAGCTGAGGTTGAACCCGCCGGTATTGACTGGATTGGCATCTCCTATCGCTTCGCGGTCTCTGTAATCTGTTGTAACCATTCCATCACCATCTAAGTCTTTCAACTTCATAGAGCCGGGACGTAAAGAGCCGATAACTGCACTGCAATCCACTATGCCGGATTTCAAGGTATAGGTATCTCTCACAGGATCGTAATCGAAATCGCTCACTTCGTAGCGGCCATCGCTTCGATAGCCCAGCATTTGCCCAATAGGACTGCCAACCGCTACCATGAAGTCGTTGTTTATTTCGGTGCTCGCCCACATGGTTCCGGCTCCAAAATTACTCATCATACCCAGTGAATTGATTTTGTTTTTATTAAATCCGATATTGGCGCCTAAAGTTAAGCCGAAATTTTTCTTATCTACAGCCACCCAATTCACGCTTACTTCCAATCCTTTGTTCTGGGTTTCTCCCATGTTGCGGTATTGGGCATTGTAACTACCAACACTCAATGGGAAAAGAATCAACAAATCTTTGGTGGTATTCAGATAGGCATCCACTGTAGCATTCAATTTTCCATTCCAAAGCGTCCAGTCTAAACCAAGGTTGCGTGTAATGGTCGTTTCCCATTTAAGATCAGGATTAGCCATTCTTGTACTGGGCGCCCAATAATAGCTATATCCGTCAATCCAAGTGGTAGTACTTGATCCATAAGTTTGAGCCATTTGTCCAGACGCTATATTATTATTTCCGGCAGTACCGTAGCTGGCGCGGAATTTCAGGTCGGTCAACCATTTTTTTGCACTTTCCATGAACGATTCGGAAGAAATACGCCAAGCAGCTGATACGGAAGGGAAGTAACCCCAACGATTACCACGGTCGAACTTCGACGAACCATCAGCACGGAAAGTAGCGCCTATTAAGTATTTGCTTTGATAGTCGTAGTTTACACGACCGAAATAAGAAAATAATTTATCGTCAGGCGACAAATTATTATCAATATTCAATGGATTTCCTTGATTGGAAAGACGGCGAGCCAAATCAAAAGTAAAACTCGTATCAAAACCGACTGCTTCGGAAGTTAAGGTTTCGTTAGTGATGAGAATGTATTCTTGCCCCAACAATAACTCTAAGTTATGATCTTTTGGCATCCATTTCTTGAAATTTACATTCAAGGTATTGGTATTGCGAATGGTTTGCTGCTTCTGGTCTGTGAATCTTATTGCCGGTTTCAACTGATCTGCCGCCGGTACGTTGTTTCTTACATAATAAGTAGTAATACCAAAAAAACGTGCATTCTGTTCATTGTACTGGTCTAAGCTGACTTCAGTTCTCAGGTTGAATCCGTCAATAAATTCCCAACTTGCCGCACCATTAAAGTTGATAGTTCTTCGTTTGCTGTTACGATCATTATCATGTAACGAAACTAAGGGATTATAAAGATAAAAGCCCGTATCGGTGTTGGAAGGATCGCCTAAAACGCCTGTTACAGGAATGGTAGGATAAATTATAACATTTTTCATACGGGTATCGGTCGTAGAACCCCGTTCGTTACCACCATCATTCGTATTTGGACCATCTATTTTCGTTTGCGACCAGCGAGTCGTGAAATCCAATTGTACCCGTTTGTCTGGATTATTCGTTAATTTCAACATTAAATTATCGCGCGCATAACCTGAACCTACCATAATGGCTTGCTCGTCAATATGGTTATAACTGGCTAAATATCGCATTTTTTCTGTGCCTCCGCCGACGCTAAGGTCATGATTGAATGTCGTCCCGATATGTCCAAATATGATGTCCTGCCAATCGTTTCCTTTCATATTTTGATACATATCAATGTCTTGCCAATTTCCGAAGTATTTGCTATAGTTGTCGTCATCAGCTAAAAGCTGACGTTCGTATTGAAAATGTGCATAGTCATAAGGATCTAAAACGTTTAATTTTTTCGCATTCTTTCTCCACCCGACGTAAGCATTGTAGTTGACCGTCATTTTTCCTGCCTGACCGCTCTTTGTGGTAACGATGATAACACCGTTAGCGCCTCGCGAACCGTAAATAGCTGTAGAAGAGGCATCTTTTAGCACATCAATACTGGCGATATCGCTTGCAGCAATATCGTTAATCGAGTTCACAGGAACGCCATCCACAATATATAGCGGATCATTGCTTGACGTGATAGACCCGCCTCCCCGCACACGAATTTTGATTGTGGCATCCGGCGACCCTTCGGTAGTAGTTACCTGCACGCCAGCCATTTTACCTGTAAGAGCTTCACTCACGGAAGCCACAGGAATGTTAGCGATATCTTTAGCGCTTACTGAGGAAACGGCTCCTGTCAAATCACGTTTTTTCATCGTTCCATACCCAATTACTACCACTTCATCCAATACAGACGTATTTTCAAGTAGTACAATTTTGAATGAAGTTTTATCAATAGGTAATTCTTGAGTAGCAAAACCAAGATAAGAAACTTCCAAGATTTTCCCTGCTTCCGGAACATTCAAAGAGAAATTGCCATCAACATCGGTAACGGTTCCTATAGATGTACCTTTAATAGCGACGTTAGCTCCAATAATTGTACCTCCGCTGGCGTCCGTTACTACTCCGGAAATAATTTTTTGCTGCGCATAACCGTTGCAAAAAATGAATAAAGAGAAAAAGAGCATCGCAAGCGACACTTTTTGTTTGAATTTCTGCATAATATTATTAAAATTTATTTTGTTTTTTTAATATGACTTTTGGACATACCTTATTTCATTTTGGAATTAATCGGGTTGTGTTAGTATTTTACTACTGGAAATAGTTCCGTCGGTATAAGTAATTTTCTTAATCAGTACAGTGTTTTTCATTGACTGTTCACTTACTATTTTCTTTCCTGTCAAATCAAAATACTCTATAGATTGAATTTCTTTTTGGACATTGACGGAACGGATATTAGAATTATCACCTTCGGTAACAGTAATGCGATAGACGTTACAAGCTGCATTGCAAAATAAGTAGAGCGTGGCAGCGCCGCCCGAATAACTTACTGTTTCCTTAGAGGCATCGCTACCGCTCGGAAAATTGAATGCGCCCACTAAATTGGTTCCGTCGGTAAGAAATATTTTACGGCTTGAACCGCTTGATCCGGTAACTCCTACTATGTCAATTGTTATATTGCCATTGACTTCAAAAGACAAATATCGTTGCGTCGGCATGTTGACCGAAGGCGCCACATCTGCATCTGTTGCTCCCGTGTAACCGGCGCCATTGAATTGCATGCGCATCGTATAAACTACATCATCCACTGTTTTCTCATTAGCATTGATAGCTCCAAAATTCGTAGGAGTAGCTCCGGGGTTAAACGTCAACCCGTTAATAGTAGTGGATTCTCCGGCGGGAACGCCGGTTGTTGCAGGAAAATCATCTGAATTACTGAAATTCCAATCATAATTCTGAGCATTTGCTCCCAAGATTGCCAAAAAGGCAAAAAATAAAAGTCCAATTTTTTTCATAACAATAACAATAATTAGTTAGTAAATATTTATTTTTTCTGTATTCCTTTTAATTTTATCTCCACCTCGGATCACCGGCAGTAGCTTTGCCTGCAAAACTTGCATCTTTAATATGGAAATCTCCATTATCGGGATTTACAAATAAATCTGCGGCTGAACCGGGATATGGAATTGTATTCGGAATGTCAAGCTGTGGCGCTAATTCTGTAGTTACCCAGTCGGAGGTCTGATACGTGTTAGTTGTAGTAACCGTACAGTATCTAGTACCCCTATTATTGTCAGCAGTCGGATCAACGATTTTGCCCAGAATACTATTCTGAATAGAAACAGCTACATTGTTTGTTGCCAAGTTTCCTGCATCAATGAGATGCCGTCCTCCCGTTCCTACTACATTGTAGAACGTACAATTATTTATAGCAATACTTTGAAATACTTGCGCGCTGCCTGAACCTGTAATCAGGTTAGTTGTTTTAGAAACATTATTGAAGGTGCTATTCATGAGTTGAATATTGTCAACCAACCCATACGCTGTAGATTGTATAAAAGCATAGTTTTGACCCGTTTGATTTCCACAATCTGCTACAATGGTATTGTTTACTCTAAAAATACCTATATGCTGATTAGATGGCGCTGCACTTGCTTGAAGACGTAATATACTGCGTCCAAAGCCAGATATACTGCAACCGTCAAATACCAATTGTTTTACATCACAAGCATTTCCTGCAGCTTGGTTTACAAAATAAGCGCCTGCTTCTACGCCGGTAGCATATACAATGTCCATCTGTTTAAATACAATGGAATCCACAGATGTCGGTAATACTAAGAACGTACTAACAGATACGGAAATAACAGACCTGTTTGTTGCATTTGCTCCCATAATGGTAAGGGACTTATCGGTAGGCCATGCGTAATTATTAGATGACCAAGCATAAGTTTTACCTGCTGCTAACACTATAGTATCGCCTGAAATACAAGTCGCTATGTAGTCTTCTATAGACCCGCTTCCGTCCTCGGGCATGTAGCGAGCCTGTGTTTGAGGCGGCTTTTGCGTAGTAGCCGTAACCTGCCCGCGATCAAAAGTGGTATTGCCAATAACAGTTTGCAATATAAAAGTGTACTCCGTCAGCGGCGTCAAATTGATAATAGAAGCTTCTCCTGCTTCTATATCGGCTTTAGTCAAGATGTAGTTGTTATTACCTCCGTAATTAATCTGAGTTATGTAACTATCCACAGGCGTCCATTGAATAGTAATGGCTGTGGGAGCAGGAATTGCTGTAAGATAACAATCTGCCAGCATTTCGGTAGTAAAATGGCTAACGCCTCGTGAAGAGTTATCCATAAACGCTTCAACAGAGTATTCAGTACCAGGCATAAGGTTTGATACTAAAAGGCTATTGCCTGATAATGCATCCAATTTCGTATCTCCATTGATATTAGCGGGTGAAAGAATGAAGTACGTTACCGGCTCATTTTCAGCCCAAGAAATGGCAACACTTACCGGTGTAATATCAGTAAACGTTACCTCCAGTGCAGGATAAATGCGCGGAACGGTAGTAAATGATGCGCTACCGCGTAAGTTTTCTCCATTATATAGTTCTACTTCGTAGGTAGTTTCAGGGTCAAGTCCTGTGAGCGCTTTTTCTCCGGCTAATTTTTCGGAATCTGAGATTTCATACATTTTCGTATTGCTTGGGTCATCTTCTGGATAAACCACAAAATGGGTAACAGCAACTCCTGCTGTCCAATTCACTACCACTTCAACGTCTAAAAGTTCTTTTGCTGTAGCTTTCAAAATATTTTCCTCTCCGGTAGTAAAAGAAAGGCTTGCCCAATCCGAATTGTATTGAGGATCAATCGCTAAAGCGCGTACGCGTACCGTATAATCTGTTTCTATTCTCAACTCTTCGAATATGATTTGAGTATCTTTTACTTCTGTACTCTCTATTTCCGAATTATCGAGGCGAGTATGCTCTACCTCGTAGGATTCTGTTTCCAGATTACCTCGCCACGCTATAGTTACCGTTGTTCCCCGTACTTTGCTTGACAAGTCTTTAGGAGTAGCCAATTGTTTGTTGGTACCGGGTATCGGTTCATTATCGTTGTCTTTGCAACTCATCCACAACATAATTGAAGTCATCGCCATAAGGCTTAGCAGCAGTTGCCAAGCCTTGTGTCTATATTTTACTATTATTTTCATCATTTTTCTATGTGTTTTTTATTTATACTTTTAAATTACCTCCAGCGAGGATCGCCTGCAACATCTTTTCCAGCAAAACTGCCATCCTTAATGGCAAAATTCCCATTGACAGGATCAACAAACAAGTCGATTGCAGAACCGTTATAATTCCTTGCATCATCAATGGCTGTAGCAGCCTGAACAACCCAGTCATTCGTTTGATACACCTCTTCAACCGTTAGCGTTACGTTGTCTCTCTTAATGCCATTATGAACCGGCTTGGGATCGGCAGTACTATTCAGAACCGTTGAGCCTAAAATCAGGTTTCTCAAGGAAATCATAGAGTTGTATGGATTATTTACGTTTCCTAAATTGATAAACCAGCGAGAAGATCCTGAATACATCATTCTGTATAACGTGCTATTTTCAATAGTAACTGATTTACAACCTCTTTGCGTGGTAGATCTATCTTGTCCAAAGTAGATGAAGTGGCAACCAACTCCATTGAAAGTGCTGTTTCTTATTGCTATATTTGATAGTTCCACATTGGCTACATCTATATGGAAGAATCCGTAGTCGCCATTGGCAACGCCCATGTTATATACTTCACAATTATCAATTACAACAGAATCAACAACTCCGGCTGCACCTCCCTGTACGCGTAAGAAACCGCGGCCGAAGTTTGCCAAGCGGCAATTCGTATAAGCCAATTTCTTTATGCTGCCTTCACCGCCAAATGCAGCGCTCATATTAAACATATAAACGCCTGTCGTACCCAGTCCATCGCCTGCTCCTCTCTCAAAGTTGCAGTAAACAAATTCAATAGGATCAGAAGTTGCCGTAGGAGGAAGTACAAAGAAAGAACCGGGAGAACTGCCTGATGCTGTAATCAAAGCAGGTTCGCCGTCGGGATTACCATAAATAGTCATTCCTCCCGCGATGGTTATAGTACTCGTCATCGTGTATTCATAATTTTCGGGCAAAATCAATATTTTTCCGATGTTGTCGATATTGGTCAACACATCTACCAAATCAACATCTTCTGGCAGAAAGATTACATTGGGGCCACTCGGCGCGTATGCAGTCGTCATTGTCCTCTGTCCGCGAATTTCATCACCATAATAAATTTCCACCCTGTAGTTCGTACTTCCATTCACGCCTGTCATTTTGTATATTCCGGCTGCTATATCGCTGTCCGAAAGCGGATAGATGGTAACATCGCCTGTTTCCAAGTTATTCAGTTTCAAATATGTAGCCAACGCTTCCTGCTGGAATCTCACGGTGATTGAAGTTGCTTTCACATCACCGGATTGCACAGGATAGAAAATATTTTCAAGGGGTATAATAAACGTTTCTTCCACATAATAGGAGTCGTGCTCCAAATCGTTAGAGTTGCTGCGTAGGCGCACCGATACGCGCTGTCCCCTCCGTTGTGCAGGAAAAGTGTATTCATTGTCTGTGGTTATGAATTGTTCTACAATATTTTGAAACTGCAGGCTATCCATGCTAAGCGCAATCGTATAATTTTTTACGCCAGGCATCGCATTCCACCTTATGATAAGATCGCAAACGCCTATGCCGCTCGAAGTAGTAATATCCAAACCTACGGGGGTAAACAGGCGAGGGGCTTCTTCAAGCGTATCGTCCTTACAGGAACTTACTGTCAATGCAAAGAGCAAAAGTGTATATATGCTTGTTTTTATTAATGCTTTCATACTATAATCATTTAAATATTAGTCAATAGGAAAAACAGTATCCATTGTTGTTAAGCACTCTGCTGGTGCTTATTGTCTGGCTGCCTATAGGCAATAAATAAGGTACTGCCGACTCGCCGGTTTCGTCCGTATAGCCTCTCCATGAGTAAAGCGTGTAGCTTGCCGGTGCATTTGAAGTTGTCCATAAGTCCAGCGTCCAATTTTTCATTGCATACATGCCTTCGCCGCTTACATATCCGTTAGCATCGCTTTCTACAATAGCATCTGCCGGAGGAATTAAATTTTTTGTGTCCGGAAGATTCAAAAACCGGATGGTTCCTGCTATTCTTTCATAGTAAACAATGTCTGCCAAATTAAGATATTTGGCAACTTCGGGAGTTTCGACTTCAACGCCACGAGCCGCTTTTCCCATATTGTTAATCGTGTTTTTTGTTTCCACAATTTTCTTGCCGTAAAGATTCCAGCGTATAAGGTCAAATTTGCGCAGGCACTCGCCGCCAAATTCCCATGCGCGTTCATCAACAATAGCATTGAAAAAAGCATCTTTACTTGAAAGATTGCTTACGTAATTGTAAACTTTTTCGGTTTGATCTGCTTCATTAAAAGCGCGGAGCCGTACCTGTATCAATGCGTTTTTTGCCAAAGCTGTCGGTCCGTTAAGCTCATTTTCAGCTTCGGCAAGCATAAGCAGAATGTCGGAATACCTCATAAGGGGCCAGTTAATACCGGTTGATTTAGATGATTGTGAACCTTGATCATTATTCATCCACAGTCGGTTCCATTTACCCGCCGTCATGGAAGTTGAGCTTACGATTCTTTGCTCCGTATCGCTGGCATAAGAAACCAGAGAGCAAGTAACGTTGCGACGAATATCCTTGGGGTCAAAAGTAAAGTAGTAGGTAGGCGTAAAATTTACCTGAATGGTGGTGGTTCCCTTAGAACTACTTGAGACCCCTACACCTATACACCATCCCACATCGCCGCGGCTACTGACAGTTCCTGTTCCGTGCGCTACTTCATAAAGAATTTCACCATCTGAAGTGTTAGTTTGTATGATTTGTTCGCATTCGTTACGAAATATTTGAGCAAAATTACTATTCAAAGTTTTGGGACGTTCGTTCATCAATTTCTGACAATAGGTTTTAGCCAACTCATAATAGTCACTTGACGTGCGAGCTGTTTTTGTCTGTCCATCAGCAGTATAGGTAACTGCCAATTCAGGATCGTTTATATCTAAATAATCGTCAGCTCTTTTCATTGTCCCGTCTTTTGTCATGCCGTAGCCGGCACGGAAAAGCGACAAACGGGCGATCATGCCGAGGGTAAATTCGCGGTTCATTCGTTCTACACCATCAGAAAATTGATTCATATAATACATGTTGCCTTCATTGTCCACCAAATCCTGTATAATACCGCTGTAAATAATGTTCTTGTCGGTTTTAGGACGGTCTATATCCATACCTGCCTTAGATGCTTCACGGAAATAAGGTACATCGCCCCAGAAGTTACAGAGCAAAAAATAGCGGTAAGCACGCAGGCAATTTGCTTCTGCAAAAAGCATTTCCATATCGCGGTCATCTTTCACCGCACTTGCTGCAATGCCTTCAATTACCTGATTGCAACGGTCGATTGCCTGATAGTTATTGTTCCATCTCGAGTCCATTTCGCTAAAATTCGTCAATCTGTTAGGTTCCAGCGCCCATACGCTTCGACGGTCGCCGCCATCGTTAACGCCAACACCCATTGCCTCCACATCGGTATTCTGCATCCATACCTGAGCCATACGGGAAGTGTAATCGTCAGTATTAAACAAAGCATAAGCGCCCATTAATACTTTTTCTGCATCGCCCGGACTTGAAAACAAGTAATCGGCATCAAAACTCGATGGCGCTTCCGGATTTAAAAAATCATCGCAAGATGTTATAAGTAAAACAGCGATGAATAAAAACAATATATTATATTTATTTTTCATATTTTTCGCATTATAAGATAAAACATCAGAAAGTAACATTTAAACCGAGTGTCCATGAGAAACTTTTAGGATAACCCGAATAATCAAGTCCCGGAATCATTTGTTGAGGAGCATTGCTACGACCTGGAGCGCTTACTTCGGGATCATATCCCGAATAATTGGTCCATACATACACATTGTTCAAGGTGCAGTAAGCGCGTAAACGTTGGCAAGAGAATTTGCTTGAAATTTTAAGGGGAAGACTATAACCCAACGTTACGTTTTGCAGCCGCAGAAAAGACCCGTCTTCAATCAGCGCTGAATGTATTGCGGCATTCGTATTGCCGAAGGAGAGCGGCGACCAGTACGGTTTTGCATTGGCGCCTTCGTTCATAGCTGCCAACGTTGCAAGGTCTGTAACTATAGTTCCATCATCGGCAAGATAGGTATAACGTCCTTCGCTGTTCATAATATTCAGTAAATTAGGCCAACTGGTACGGTATTGCTGTGTCATTATCGCTTTATTAGCATTGTAAATGTCATTTCCATACACAAAGGCGAAGTTAATCAGATAATCAAAATTTTTCAAGAATGTTCCGTTGAATCCAAAGCCTCCTTGAAATTTGGGAATGCCGTTGCCAATAATCGTACGGTCATAATCATCTACTACTCCATCAGGAGTTCCGTCGGGACCACTGATATCCTTAAATTTGATGGCGCCCGGACGGGGATTCATGCCTGCGACTCTCCCATTTGCAATATTGGATACAGGTATCCCATTTTTCAATATATACCTTCCTGTTGACTCATCATATCTTTCAAAATCGGCAGTGGTATAGTAGCCGTCAGTTATCCAGCCATAAATATCTCCCAACGGTTGCCCTACATGAATTTCATACTCATTCAATCCTCTCAGGTCAGTACTTGCCCAACCGGTTTGGGAATAAAGGGTGTTGTTGTCTTTATCCAATGCATCCACATTCGATTTGTTGAAGCCAATATTAAAGTTTACTCCCAACATGAAATTCCTCTGTCTTACAATATCAGCATTTAAGGCAATTTCTATCCCCTTGTTAGTGGTTTGTCCTATATTTTGCCTCATGGTTGAATATCCCGGAGCAATAGTTGTAAGGTTGAGCAGCAGGTCCTTCGAGGTGTTCCAGTAACAGTCTATATTTCCCCAAATACGTTGGTTGAAAAAACCAAAGTCTAAGCCTATATTCCGCGTAATCATTGATTCCCATTTGATATCCGGATTTGCTAACATGTTACTGTTTGCATAGTAGTTGTTCTGTCTATCACCTATGGCATAAGTGCCAGAAGTAGATAGGGTATAATCAAGGACATATTCTCGTGGGCTGATGCGGTTGTTACCTGCCTCACCGTAACTTAAACGCAGACTCAAATCACTCAACCACTTTTTTGCATTTTCCATAAACCATTCCTCTGCAACGCGCCATTTCACTGCTGCAGATGGAAAATATCCCCATTGCTTGCCGGGAGCAAAGAGTGAAGAACCGTCGGCGCGTAGCGAAAATGTAGCCAAATAACGTTCTCCGAAATAGTATCCTACACGTCCAAAAAATGAAGCTAAATTATTAGGTGGTGATATGCTACTGGTCGATGTTGAACCATACTCTCCCAAAGCAATGTTTGCAAAAATCTTTTCTGGAGATAGATCCGTACTGAAGCCTTTTGCGGTGATATTATTCCGGTTGCTACCTATTGAAGAGACTTCCTGACCTGCCATTATATTGAATTTAGAGTTCTTTCCTACTCCCAACTCGTATGTGAGCATGTTCATTACGCGCCATCGGTTTCCGTTGACTTTTTCCCATGTTATCATAGGTAAGCCGCCATTATTTATAGCATCGGTGGTAGTTTCCCCCCTATACCTTTTAGTTTCGTCAAACTCGTAAGTATATCCTCCTTCGACGCGATAAGTCAGACCTTTAATGATAAGCCAATCTAACGATGCATCATAAGCAAAAGAACGGGTGTTTCTTCGTCTCCAGTTTTGAAACAGTCTTTCGGCAAAACTCTGGCTATCCTCTAAGTATTGTTCCCATTCGTCCTCCGTTGTAAAATCTTCCTGAGTAAGTTCAGCCATCCCTTGTAAGCCACGAACCGGTCCTCGAGAAACAGCTTCAAAGGTTCTTACTTTGTTGGTACCTCCCGAAGAACCTTCTCCGTTCACTTTGGTATCGGTTGTACGGGCATTAAATCTGAAAATTAAATTTCTGGAAATTTCCTGATCCAGTTTAAAGTTCAGATAATAGCGCCCATAATCGGAGTAAGGCATCAAACCTCCATCCATATTATAAGTTCCGCTAATCAGATATCTGGTTTTTTCCGTACCACCGGTAATTGAAATATTATGCTGTTGTGAAACAACATTATTTCCAAACATATCGTCTTGATAATCAGTCCCTTTTTGATATTTGTACAAATCCATGTCTTCGTAATATCCAAATTTGTTTTGGAAACTGGTAATGTCGGACGAGCCGCCAATAGCAGCCCATTCATACTGGAATTTTACATATTCGTATGGATCCATTACGTCCATACGTTTCGACAGTCTTTTGCTCTGCATAAACCCGTTGTAAGATACCCGAGTGTTTCCTGCTTGCGGTTTTTTAGTCGTAATCAGGACTACGCCGTTAGCGCCTTGCGCTCCGTAAATAGCAGTTGACGAAGCATCTTTCAAAACCGTAATATCCTCAATATCACCTGCCGGTATATTGCTGAAACTTGCTACAGGAAAACCATCCACAATATAGAGCGGAGTATTATCACCTGTAATGGAGCCGCCTCCACGCACGCGAATCATCATTTCGGCATCTGGAGAGCCGTCGGTTGTTGTAACCCTTACGCCTGGTAAACGACCGGTTATTGCTTCTGCTGCATTTGCTACGGGTACTTTTGCCAAAACATCGCCTTTAATTGTAGATATGGATCCAGTCAAATCCTTTTTCTTTGTCGTTCCATACCCAATTACTACCACTTCATCCAATTCAGACGTATTTTCTTGAAGTACAATATTAAATGAAGTTTTGTCAATAGGTAATTCCTGGGTAGTAAAACCAAGATAAGAAATTACCAAGATTTTCCCTGCTTCCGGAACAGTCAAAGAGAAATTGCCGTCAACATCGGTAACGGTTCCTATAGATGTACCTTTAATAGCAACATTAGCTCCGATAACCGGATCTCCACCACTATCTGTTACCCCCCCAAAAATAATTTTTTGCTGCGCATAACCGTTGCAAAAAATGAACAAGGAGAAGAAGAGTATCACAAGCGACACTTTTTGTTTGAATTTCTGCATAATACTATTAAATTTATTTTCTTTTATTTATTTATAAGTAAACTCGCCATAATGAACGGACCGGTCGCTTTTGGATCGTTATCTCTAACCGGTTCGGAAATATAATATTGAAAACTTCCGTCGCGATAATTTTTTCCGCCTAAGCCGGCTACCGCACAACAGTTTGTAATGGAAAGCGTTCCATCGGGTTCTTCTCTGACAAAATTTTTGATGAAACTTGCATAGACTTCTTCGGCTTTTTTCTCGTAATCTTTCGAAAGATAACCATTCTGAGCGCCTTTTGCCATAGAATAAATAAACATAATGGAACCTGTAGATTCGAGATAATTACCTTTTTCCCCGATTTTGTCGGTTACCTGATACCATAATCCTGTTTTTGGATCCTGTACTTTCTCCAATGAACGTATCAATTGTTGTAAAATGTTGATAATTTCTTGTCTTTTAGGATGATTTTCAGGGAGAAAGTCCAAAACATCGACGATTGCCATCGCATACCAACCCATGCTCCGTGACCAGAAATTAGGCGATTGACCAGTTTCAGGGTTTGACCATCGCTCCTGTTTGCTTTCGTCCCAGCCGTGATAATACAAACCTGTTTTCTTGTCCAGTGTTTTTGCGGCAATAGTCGTGATTTGCAGAGCTACATCATCGAATAAAGCCGGTTCGTTAAATCGCAGGGCATACTCGGCTAAAAACGGCGAAGCCATATAAATGCCATCCAACCACATTTGATTCGGATAGATTTTCTTATGCCAGAATCCGCCTGCATTTGTGCGAGGTTGAGTTTTCGCTTGATCGCGAAGTAATTGAATGGCATTTCTGTATTTAACGTCTTTCGTTTGTTCATACAACGGAAACAGAATTTTTCCGGGATTAATATAATCCAGATTATAATCCTGAAGATTATAGGTTCGTATCGCTTTTCCGTTGTTTAGAATCATCGTATCCGCATAGCTCTGTGCATAAGTAAAATATTTTTTATCGCCTGTTTGCTTCCAAACTTGCAAAATAGACTGTAAGACCAGACCTTGGCAATAATTCCATTTGGGTTGAGCGGAAGAATCGAGCATCCATGATTCCGGACTTCGTTTCATCTCGGAATCAGCCATACGAACATAATATTTTGCATTTTCGTTATATTCTATATCACTCTTAAAATCTTTCACATTTTTGAGAATCAATGCCTGACCTTTTTCCGGCATTATATGAACGTTTTTGAAATTAACACCGGTCGATTCCGATAATGTCGCTCCATATTTTGCACTGATAGTTGTATTTTCTACATTGATGTTAGTAATGTTCATTTCCGGCAATCCATTGAAAAACATTGCTCTGCGCGCATTTCTGGAAATCAGGTTCTTTACGTAAATATTCCTGAAAACCGGAGTTTCTTCAGTTACGGCAGGAATAGTTTTTTCCGTTGGCGTTTCGTCTTCGTTTTCCAATGCTTCACTTGCCGATTTTCCTCCGTAATAAAGGTCGAAAAGGAATGAGTCTGTTACAATATCGAACATGCTGATATCTGAAATATAAATATTTTCAACGATTCCACCGCGTCCTCGCATACTCTTGAAACGCAGTCCAACATCTGTGCCTAAAAATTGACAATTTGTAACTGAAATATTGCGTACCCCACCAGACATTTCGCTTCCAACTACAAACCCTCCATGTCCTTGGAATACTTTACAGTTATCTACTATAACATTTTCGGTAGGGCGTCCACGCTTTCTTCCTTCGGCGTCTTTGCCCGATTTGATGCAGATACCGTCGTCACCCACATCAAAAAGACTGTTTATTATAATTGCATTTTTACAGGATTCCAAATCCAATCCATCTCCGTTTTGAGCATAAGCGGGATTGCGGGCGAAGATTCCGTCTATGATTACATTTTCGCACATTAATGGGTGAATATCCCATGCGGGTGAATTTTCAAACAGAACTCCTTGGAGAAGGACATTTTTACATTCTATAAAATTTACCATTACAGGACGCAGAAAATCTTTTATGGAATCCCATTGAGCTTCCGACGTAAGACTGCGAGGCACGTTCATATCGCTTATTTCGCTTCCTCGAAGTGATTTTTGGGAAGGATACCATGTATTCGATTTAACAATTCCTCCTGAACTTATGATTTCGTTCCACTGCACATCGGTTACTTTTCCTTTTTTTAACTGGCGCCACGCATGTCCCGAACCATTAATTGAACCGTTTCCGGTGATGGCGACATTTTCCAGATTCCTGCCTGAAATGGGAGATTGGCAACGCCGCGTATCTAATCCTTCAAATACGGTGGAGACTAAAGGATAGGCATCAAAATCCGAAGTAAAAAGAATCAACGCACCATCTTCCAGATGAAGGTTTATGTTTGATTTGAACACGATAGGTCCGGTGAACCATACTCCAAAAGGAACATTCAAGATACCTCCTCCTTTTTGGGATAAAGCGTCCATCGCTTTAGCAAATGCTTCGGTGTTCAATGTAATCCCATCGCATACGCCTCCAAAATCCGCAATCGAAACTTGATTGTCGGGAAATTCCGGCAGTTTTATCCGCGGCATATCAAATGGCAAATTATTGTACAGATATTCGTATTTGTAAGGCTCCTGACCTTTTATACAAACCAAACAAAAAGTGAAGCTAAACAGCAATAATAATATTTTCCTCAATGGCTTATTCATATATATTAGTTTTTAGTTTTTAACTTTTATTTTAGTTTTTTCTGCAATATTACTTTTTTATTACGAATTATTAGGTGGATAAATTGGTATTTTAAGGGGGAAAATTTGACATTTCTTTTATAAGTTCCTAAATCATTATGAATTATAAATTTTTAATTTTCTATTTACAATCCGACTATCGAGTTATAGTTTTAGATATTTTACGGGTTACAAAGATAGCATTTCTATACTATTATCAATATCTTGCACAAAATTTTCAGGTGATTCTATATGCCAAAGAAAATATGATTTTTTTGCTAAATCCCATATATTATGTTTGTCGAATAAAGCGATAATCTCTTTTCCCGATAGATTTTTCTTATTGCGATAATATTCAACGACAAAAATTAAAAATTTATTCTCTTTACTCATGACTGTTCTTCCGGAAATTCTATTATTTGCTCTTTTACTTCTGTTAAAAACATTTCAGATAAAGTTTTTGAACTCAAATGCCAAAGTCCTGTATCGGGATTTTGCAGCTTGTCGAATAAATTTGATTTATAAAATTCCTCGTTAAATTCATAACAATTCACAATAGGGTAAAATGGCGGATTTCTCCGTTTACAAACTTTTACTGCAAAATCTCTTGCTTGATTTTCATTTTCTGTTGTATAAAAACCTTCACCGAAATCAAGTGTTTTGAATCGATTCATTATTCCAGGTCGCTCTATTACTACATTTGTTCCGTGAAAAACTTTCATATTACAAATAAATTAGCTAATTTGATAATGTTTGAAAGATGATTAATTCTTAGCCACTTGATAAAGTTTATAAATGCAAAATTAGATGAAAATTTCGATTATTCCAAGCGAGAGAAATAAAAATCAAGGCCACAAAAACTTTAGCGGCATACCGTACGGTTATCATATACCGCACGTTGTGGATGAGCAAAATGATGTATTTTTTAAATATTTTTAAGAAATTTCACTTCCGAATTTTAGCCGAAAAATTAGAGCGCCCGGTTTTTTGATGTTCTAAATATTGATATCCGTCATTTTTTTATACTGTCGCCTACTTCTCCCAAGATGACGGGCAGCCTTTCCCAAGATGTCGGGCAGCCTTTCCCAAGATGTCGGGCAGCCTCTCCCAAGATGTCGGGCAGCCTCTCCCAAGATGTCGCCTACTTCTCCCAAGATGATAGCCGTCAT
>JGI24699J35502_11134188_pt1 | contig 48208 bp, 46 predicted proteins | sample TergutMp193P4_FD_35502 | JGI IMG/M metagenome (IMG submission 35502)
CCCATGCAGAATCGAACTGCAGACCTTCTCCTTACCATGGAGACGCTCTACCGACTGAGCTATAGGGGCAAGCGGATCAAAGATACACGACAAACCCGGTTGGATTCAAGTTCACGCTCTTTTCCTGGTGGCGGGTGAAGGGTTCGAACCTTCGTAGGCATTTGCCGACAGATTTACAGTCTGCTCCCATTGACCACTCGGGCAACCCGCCAGGTTTTCCAGCGCTTAACCTTAGCATCATCGGGACGGTCACGTCCAAACAACCTCCCGTCCACAGCAGATTCTCAGCTATTTTTTCGTACGTCTCACTATTTGGACGCGAAACTTGCATCGGCGATGTTGTGTGGTGTGGAGTTGCCATTAAGTGGTTCACCATCGATGGTGGGGATCACTTCGGCAAAGGCGCCGCTCAGAGTCAGTCTAGGAGAAAGGACGACGGATGGCAGCGCCCGCACTGGTCATGGTGACACAAGGCAGCACCGATCCAACGGTGGCGGAAATCAGCCACCATTTACGCTATGGGCTGCAAACGATCCGCCCCACACTCGAAGTCAACGCGGCATTTCTGAATCACTGTCCCCCGACAGGACCCCAGGTGGTCAGCCACCTCGTGGGCCGTGGTATCACCGAAATCGTGTTCGTGCCGCTGCACCTTTCCACTGTCACCGACCACGATCCGCGCATCGACACCATGATCGACAAACTCCGCGTGGCACACCCCAACATTCGTTTCGCGGTCTCGCGTCCGCTCGGCCCTGAGGCATGTCTGCTGCGTCCCCTGGATGAACGCCTGCGCTCGGCTCTGGGCACCGCCCATGCCACAGAGCTCGACGGTTTGGTCTTGTCAGCGGAGGGATCCCCCGACGTACGCGGTTCTGGGATGTTGGCCAGACGGGCCCGCCAATGGGGTACCCACCACAAACTCCCCTGCGTGCTGGCCACATCGGACGGCTCAACCCCCAACGTCGGCGCAGCCATCGAATCATTGAATTCCCAGGGCCGGCGCCACATCGCCGTCGGCTCCTTCTGCCTGGCCCCCGACAAGGATTTTGACGCCCAGGCCCGGCTGGCCTTGAAGCATGGCGCCGTCGCTGTGAGCGCCCCCATCGGAGTCGACGACACGGTCCTCGATCTCATCTTGGCCCGGTACGCCTTCGCGGCCATGGACCTGCTCACCGATGACGATGAAAACGGCGAGACCTATCCCATGGCCGTCTCAGCCGCCCAGTCCTGACGCGGGCAACGAACCCTTGATGGCGGCGATCTCCTCGTCAACGACAAAGTCGCCTTTTGGCCATGCGGGAGCCATCTGAGTCAGGCATTCATCAAGCAGGGTTGCCACAGCCCAGTTCCGGTACCATTTCTTGTTCGACGGGATCACGTACCACGGCGCCGACTCGGTGTTGCAGCGGTTCAGCACATCTTGATAGGCCTGCATGTAGTCCGCCCATTTGCGCCGTACGTCGACGTCGCCGCGGGAGTACTTCCAATGTTTGGCGGGATCCTCCACACGATTCAGCAGACGTCGTTTCTGCTCGTCAGGACTGATGTTGAGAAAACATTTAATCAATGTGGTGCCCTGTGAGACCAGTTCGGCCTCAAAGTCGTTGATCTGGTCGTACCTGGTCTGCCACACATCCTCGCCGACGAGACCGTCGACGCGGACCACAAGCACATCCTCGTACTGGGAACGGTCGAAAATCCCGATCATCCCGCGACTGGGCACCTGACGGCGTACCCTCCACAGAAAGTCATGGGACAGCTCTTCCGCTGTGGGCTGCTTGAAGGCGTGAATGGTGAGGCCCTGGGGGTCGACGAGACCGAAAACGTGACGGATGATGCCGCCCTTCCCGGAGGTGTCCAAACCCTGGAGGATGACCAGGACACTGCGCTGCGGCGTGTCATCCTCCTTGTTCTCCGCGTAGAGCTTCTCCTGGAGCTGGGCCAGGTCCGTACCGAGGGCGGCTGTGATCCTGGGGGCGTCCGCCTTGCCGGCGCCAGGATATCCGGGTGTGGAGTCAGGATCCAGCTCATCGATCACCACATGGCTGGGGGCTCTCAAGAGCGTACGAAGCTGTTTTTTGATATGTTTGCTTCCCATAGCCGTATTCTAGTCTCCCTGGGCCTACCTCGGCGTGCCATCGCGTGGGTACCAAACCGGGCGGATAGTCTTGAACCCGTGAACCTCACACACGTCGGGATTCTTCCCATCCCTTTCGCTTCGGCTGTGCATGATCTCAGCTCTTTTCAGTGGGATCACCGGATCCAGGTCAGCGAGCTGGACCCTCCCACCCACATAGCCCCGTACGCCGCCGCCATCGACGCGGAGATCATCGTGGACGACGAAGAGGTTGGCACGGGGCGGCTGATCCTGCTCCACGACCCCGACGGCAACGAGTCATGGAATGGCGAGTTCCGCTGTGTCACCTTCGCCCAGGCTGATGTGAGCGACGACATGGTCCATGATCCTTTCCTCGCCGACGTCGGATGGTCATGGTTGGAAGACGCCCTCAAAACCCGCGGTGCGCTCCACACCAGCGAATGCGGGACGATCACGACGACGACGTCCACACCCTTCGGTACCAAGCAGCAGGAGCAGCCATCCTCCCAGATCGAGATCCGCGCCTCCTGGACCCCGCTCCTCGATGAGCAACACCCGCTCACCATGCACCTGGAAGCTTGGCAAGAGCTATTGCGGGAAATCGGTGGAATCCCGCCAGAGGACGACACGGTCATTCCCCTAGCCACAAGGATTGCGACTCGCCAATGACGCAGGAGCGTGCGCAACCTCTTCTCATCTCCACCGACCAGATGATGAATCAGATTGTGCCCGTGCTGGCATCCAGCCATGGCCTCTTGGCTGTGGACACCGAACGTGCCTCCGGGTTCCGTTATTTTCAACGAGCGTACCTGATCCAGCTGAAAACCACGGATTCACCGGTGGTGCTGGTCGACCCGGTGGAGATCGGTGACGAGGCGCTCGCCGGGCTCGACGAGGCTCTGGCGGACAAGGAGTGGATCCTGCACGCCGCCACCCAAGACCTTCCGGCGTTGAGACTGGCAGGTTTGTTTCCCCGGCGTCTGTTCGACACCGAGGTGTGTGCCCGTCTGCTCGGCCATGCCAAGGTGGGATTGGGCCCGCTGCTGGAGGAGGTTGTGGGGGTCAGTCTGGCCAAGGAGCACGCCAATTCGGATTGGTCGGCCAGGCCCCTTCCCAAAGAGTGGCTGACCTATGCCGCCGATGATGTGGAGTACCTCATCGAATTGGCCCAGTGCCTCAAAAAAGAACTCGTTGACCAGGGAAAACAGGACTGGGCATCGCAAGAGTTCGACTACATCCTTCACCATGAGCCCCTCGAGCCCAAACAAGATCCCTGGAGGTCAACAACGGACATTCATACAGTACGGACCCGGCGCGGGATGGCGGTGGTCCAACAGTTGTGGACGGTACGCGACCGCATCGCCCAGGACATGGATCTCGCCCCCCATCGCGTGGTCAACGACAGGGCCATCACCGCTTTGGCGCTGCGGGCGACCGAGACCAGTGTGGCCGGCGTTCTGGAGGGATTGAAGTACGGGGACTGGAGGCACAGGATCTGCAAGGAGCACATCGGCGAATTCCGTGCCGCTGTTGTCGCGGCGGGGGCGTTGCCTCTTGACGGATTGCCCCCGATCCGTGTTCGTCATCTGGGGGTTCCGGCGCCCGGATTGTGGCCCCGGAAGAACCCTGAGGCGGCCACACGGTGGGAGATCGTACGCCCGGCGATCAAGTCCCTCGCCGAGACCCTGAACCTTCCCGTGGAGAACCTCATCGCGCCCAAGACCCTACGTACCCTCCTGTGGGAACCACGCGGCACCGATCCGGCTAGCCTGAACGCCCAGCTCGCTGAATTGGAGGTACGCCCCTGGCAACGCGGCCTTGTCGTACCGGTGATCAGCGAGTTGTTGTCACAGACCTGACACACCGCCGTCATGGCCGTGAGCCAGGCCGTGGTGAATCCTTGTCAGGATCTGGTCGGGGGTGAAACCCAGGCCCGCCAGAAGGGTTGCCCGCGAGCCCTGGGGGATGAAAGCTGTGGGGATCGCACACCGTACGACTGTGGCGCGGCTGCCCCTGTCGTTCAACCCGGCCTCGACCTTCTGGCCGATCCCGCCCGAATCGATGCCGTCCTCGATGGTGACCACCACCTCGGCGTCCCCGGCCAGATCGAGCAGTTCGGATGTGACGGGCAGGGCCCAGACGGGGTCCACGACCCTGGCAGGGATGTCCTGTTCGCCCAACTTCTGGGCTGTTGAGACCGCCAACGCGGCCATCGGTCCGTACCCGATCAGCACGACCCTGGGATCGGGGACGTCGGTGAGGATGTCGATGGATCCGCGCTGGGCGAGGGCGGGCAGAGGGTCGGGCACCTCCCCTTTGGGGAAACGTACGGCGGTGGGATGGTCCATGTCAGCCAGCGCCTCATCGAGGCAGCGAACCATTGTTGGTTCATCACGGGGTGCGGCGACCCTCATCCCGGGCACATTGCCCAGTATCGACAGGTCCCAGATCCCATGGTGGCTGGCCCCGTCAGGACCCGTGATTCCAGCCCTGTCCAGGACGAACGTGACCGGCATGGAGTGCAACCCGACGTCCATCAGCACCTGGTCGAAACCCCTGTTCAAAAATGTCGCATAGATGGCGACCACCGGGTGCAGCCCGGCCATGGCCATCCCCGCCGCGCTCACCACGGCGTGCTGTTCGGCGATGCCCACGTCGAAGACCCTGTCGGGATAGGCCTGGGCCATCGGCCCGAGTCCCACGGGGTTCACCATGGCGGCACTGATGGCGACCAGGTCGGGATCGGCGTTCGCGTGTGCGAGGATGTCTTGGGTGAAAACCGACGTCCATGTCTTCCCGGATGCGGGATCGGTCACTTTCCCCGTCGCCGGGTCGAAACGATCCACGGCATGGAAACGATCTTCGTCATTGCGCTCAGCAGCCAAGAACCCATGGCCCTTTTCTGTCAGACAGTGGACGATCACGGGACCCTCGTACCCCCTGGCCTGAATGAGCGCTTTCTCCACAGCCGCCCGGTCATGGCCGGCGATCGGGCCGATGTACTTCAGGTCAAGATCGGAAAACAGTCCCTGGGGAGCAAGGATGTCTTTCAGCGCGGCTTTGAGCCCGTGAAGCAGATCGTACGCGGGACGCCCCACAAGAGGAGTTTTCTGTACGACGGTCTTGACCACGTCCAGGGTCGGGTCATAACGGCGGTCGGTACGGATCCCCGACAGGTGTTGTGCCAGCCCGCCCACGGTCGGGGTATAGGAACGGCCATTGTCGTTGACGACGATCACGATACGCAGATCTTTTTGGACGGAGATGTTGTTGAGCGCCTCCCATGCCATGCCGCCGGTCAGGGCCCCGTCGCCGACAACGACCACGACAGAATGTGGGTTGCCCTGGAGACGGAAGGCCTCGGCCATCCCCGCACCCCACGACAGGGCGGCGGACGCATGGGAATTCTCCACCCAGTCATGCTCGGACTCGGCTCTGCTGGGATAGCCCGACAAGCCGCCGCCCTGGCGCAACGTGTCGAAATCAGCCTGGCGGCCGGTGAGGATTTTGTGGACATAACTGATGTGGCCGGTGTCGAACAGGATCGGGTCGAACGGAGAATGGAAGACCCTGTGGATGGCAAGCGTCAACTCCACCACACCCAGGTTCGGGCCGAGATGGCCCCCCGTGGCAGACACTTTCTCGATCAGGAAGGACCGAATCTGTTCGGCGAGATCATCCAGGTCAGCATCTGAGAACGCGGCGAGATCCTCGGGACAGGTCACATCCGATAATACAGGCACATTTACAGTCTAGTAGTCTGGTTCAAGTTCCTCTATCCATGCCGTCATCCCACGAGATTTCATCCCGCACGGGAGGGGATCTTTCCTCGGTGTCCTTCCCTCCGGTTATGAAATCAGAAAGACGACGAACCATATGACGAATTGGGCCAGTGCGATGATCAAACCTGCCAGACGCAGACCGCTGACAAGCTTGGTTGGCGGGTGACCGGGGCGCTGAAGAGTGATCGCGGAGGCGATGGCGGGGAGGATCGCGATGAGCCAGAGGAGGCCGAGGACGCCCGTCTCTAGGACGATTTGGAACAGTATCAGCGTCCATGCCATGAGCCAGGCGGCCCATTGCCAACCCAGCCGGAAGATACGGGCGGCGACGAAGAAACAGGCGAAGAGAAGGACTGCGGCGAGCATTCCGGTCAGGGCGAGCGCACAATTTCCCTCCACATCGGTGCTGCACAGGGGCACGGACCCCATGCTGGGGCCGGTCAGCACGGCGATGAGGGAGGCCACCCCGGAGGACAGGATCGCCGCGAGATAAGCGTACGCGAACCTCTTGGCTCCCCGGGGGACCTTTTTGATCCTGAATCTCATGAGAGCCCTGCGAGGACTCTCGCCTGGAATTCGAGGATGCCCCCGGCTCGAATGTAGCGTTGTTCAGTGGCTGTGTCCACGCGCAGGCGTGCCTGATGGGGACGCCCGTCCACCACAACGGTGACCTGGCGGGGGAACGTGTCCCCGGTGAGCCCCTCGATGCTGATCGTCTCCTGGCCCGTCAACCCCCAGGTTTCGGCTGATTCGCCGTCCAGGAATTGGAGGGGAAGGATACCCATGCCCACGAGGTTGGAACGGTGGATCCTCTCGAAACTCTCGGCGATGACGGCGCGTACCCCCAACAAACGGGTGCCTTTGGCCGCCCAGTCACGACTGGAGCCGGAACCGTACTCCTTGCCCGCGATGACAACGAGCGGTGTACCTTGTGCGGCGTAGGACTGGGCCGCGTCGAACACGGGTACGACGGGCTGGTCCGGCTTCGTGAGGTCCTTGGTGAACCCGCCCTCGGTGCCCGGCACCATCAGGTTGCGCAGCCGGATGTTGGCGAAGGTACCTCGCACCATGACTTCATGGTTGCCGCGCCTGGAGCCGTACGAATTGAAGTCGGCCTGGGCCACGCCGTGGCTGGCGAGGTACACCCCGGCAGGGCTCGACGCTGCGATGTCACCGGCCGGAGAGATGTGGTCGGTGGTCACCGAATCCCCGAGCATGAGCAGGACCCGGGCCCCTTCGATATCGGTCATCGGCTCTGGCCGGGCTCCCATCGAGTCGAAATAGGGGGCCCGGCGGATATACGTCGACTCGGGCCAGGCGTACGACCTTGTGGCAGGGCTTGCGAGATCCTGCCACCTCTGCGCCCCCGTGAAGACCTCGGCGTACCTCGTGGCGAACATCGCCGGATCCACACATTGCGCAACGGTTGTTGCGATTTCTTCTTCGGAGGGCCAGACGTCGGACAAGAACACCGGTCCATGGTCCCCCTCGCCGATGGGCTCGGTCCCAAGGTCGACGTCCATGGTCCCCGCGAGGGCATAGGCGACGACGAGAGGCGGGCTGGCGAGGTAGTTCATGCGTACGTCGGGAGAAATGCGACCCTCGAAGTTGCGGTTGCCACTCAGCACGGACGTGGCGACGATCCCGGAGTCGGTGGCCTGTTTGACCTGGGGGATGACCGGGCCGGAATTGCCGATGCAGGTCACACAGCCGTACCCCACCAGATAGAACCCCAGCTTTTCAAGGTACGGCGTGAGCCCGGCCTTGTCCAGATAGTCGGTGACCACCTGGGAGCCGGGCGACAGGGTTGTTTTCACCCAGGGTTTGGATCTCAGCCCCAGTTCCACAGCCTTCTTCGCCACCAGTCCGGCGGCGACCATGACCATGGGGTTGGAGGTGTTGGTGCAACTGGTGATGGCGGCGATGGCGACCAGACCGGATTCCAGCTCCCCAAGATCTGTGGCCACGGCCGGACCCGGTTCGCCCAGGGCCGTACGGAAGGACTGCTTGGCCTGGCTGAGGTCGATGCGGTCCTGGGGTCTGGCGGGCCCGGAAATCGAGGCGACGGCCTCGCCCAGGTCGATGCGCAGGGTTTCGCAGTACGCCACGCGCCGCGCGGGATTTGACCAGAAACCTTGTGCCTTGGCATACGCCTCGACCAGGGCGATGTGCCCGGGGTCACGCCCGGTCATGGTGAGGTAGTCGATCGTACGGGAGTCGATGGGGAACATGCAGGCGGTGGAACCGTACTCGGGGCTCATGTTGGAGATGGTGGCCCTGGTCTCCACCGAGAGATTGGCCAGCGCGTCCCCGTAGAACTCGACGAACTTGCCCACCACACCATGTTTGCGAAGTTTCTCGGCGATCATCAGCACCAGGTCGGTGGAGGTGACCCCAGGGGCGAGACGGCCGGTCAGTTCCACGCCCACGACGAAGGGCAACGTCATGGAGATGGGCTGACCGAGCATGGCGGCCTCAGCTTCGATGCCACCCACTCCCCAACCGAGGACGCCCAGCCCGTTGATCATGGTCGTGTGGGAATCTGTGCCCACGCAGGTGTCGGGAAAGGCGATGTCGTCCTCCACCATCACGACACGGGCGAGATGTTCGATGTTGACCTGGTGGACGATGCCCGTGCCGGGTGGTACGACCTTGAAATTGCTGAATGCTTGTTGCCCCCATTTGAGGAAGCGGTACCGTTCCTCGTTGCGCGTGAACTCGATGGCGACATTGTCGAGGAAGGAGGTACGCGCGCCGAATTCGTCGGCGATGACGGAGTGGTCGATGACCAGTTCGGTGGGTACCCGAGGATTGACCCTTGCCGGATCCCCACCGAGGTTCTGGACCGCTTCACGCATGGTGGCCAGGTCCACCACACACGGGACCCCGGTGAAATCCTGCATGATGACGCGGGCTGGCGCGTATTCGATTTCCTGATCGAAATCTGATTGGCCCGACCATGACCGCAACGCTTCGATCTGTGCCGGATCCGCGCCGTTGCGGATCAGGTTCTCAGCCACGACGCAGACTGTCAGGGGAAGTTTTTCGGACAAATCCGCGACAGAGTAGTAGTTGTACGTTGTGGGGCCGACATGGAGTTCTTGCGTGTTCATGGATCACCTTTCTTCCACTGTCATCCTATCGTCGTCATCTGGGCGCAGGCAGGATCTCATCCATGGCTGAGCCCTGCTTCAGCCGCCGGGCGCCGGCAGTGCCACTACTTCACCAGGGTGGCGAGGCATTCCACGTGGTGGGTCATGGGGAACAGATCGAAGGCTCGCAGGGAATCCAGTTCGTAGCCATGTCGGGCGAACTCGGCGACGTCGCGAGCGAGGGCGGCTGGGTCGCAGGCGACATAAACCACCTTGTCGGGGGCTAAGCGTGAGATGTGGGAGACGGTGGGGGCGCCGACGCCCAAGCGGGGGGGATCACAGACGACGACGCCAATTCTCGTCAGTGGCAACTCAGCGAGGACGGCGGGGACGTCACCTTCCCGGCAGTCCACATCCCGGCCTGACGTATTGGTTCGGCAACTGGCAATCGCCGTAGGCGATGTTTCGACGGCGGTGACGGGACCCAGATCGGACAGGGGCTGGGTGAAAAGGCCCGATCCGCAGTAGAGGTCCATGATGGGGGCGTCGGGATGTCCCACGGCGTCCAGCACGGCCTGGACGAGGACGGAGGGTGCTTCGCGATGGACCTGCCAGAAACCGTCGGCGGCGACTTCGTACGTCCATTCGCCCTGAGAGGTCCGTACCACCTCGGTGACGGTGTGGGGTGCCGAACCGGCCTTGCCAGGACAACGTACAACAGATGTAGAGCGCGAGTGCCGGGTCCTCGGCACGCGATCCACTGTGACAAGCGGGGATGCGGACGGCCAAACGTACGAACGTGTGCCCCCGGCGAGCTTCGGCAGGGGCTGATCGATGTCTGAACTGAGCGCGGCCTGGATCTGTTCATGGGCCAGCGGCATCCCATCCACCTCGATGATGGTGTGGGACCTGGCCGCGTACATCCCCAGGCGCCCACAGGAGTCCACCTGGAAACTGACCCGGGTCCGCCACGCCAACCCACCCCTGGCCTCGTCCCCGGGCGCCGGTTCCACCTCGACATGGGTGGAAATGTGGGCGATCCTCGCCATTTGGGTGTCGATGACGCGAGCTTTCCACCGCCGTCCGGCCTCGAGGCTCACATGGCCCAGATCCGCCGCGCCGATCCCGGTACGCTCGGCCAAGCCCCACACGTGAGGGATCCTGTCCGGCGACGGGGTCGTCACCCCGACCACACGCCCGTACCACATTTTGGACCGCTTCTCGGTGATCTCGACATCCACCTGCTCGCCGGGCAGCGCGCCCGTGACGAAGATGACCCTGCCCTCGTGACGTGCCACACAGTACCCCCCATGGGCCACGTCTGTGGTCGTCACATCAATGATCACGTCATCCTCCTGGTACGTCATTGTGGCCCATCCCTGTTGTGACGCGCAACCGCCGTCGAGCGCCAAGGCGGCCCGCGATGACGGGCGAAGCGAGGTATTCTTGTGGACAACGAGAAGGAGAGGGATATGCACATTGTCATCATGGGATGCGGGAGGGTCGGATCCAATCTCGCCCGGGGCCTGGAGGCGCGCGGGCATTCGGTGTCGATCATCGACGCCAACCCGGATTCGTTCCGTCGCCTGGGCCCGAACTTTCGGGGCACGACGGTCACAGGAGTGGGTTTCGACCGAGATGTGCTCATCGCCGCGAAGATCGACCAGGCCCAGGGTTTCGCGGCTGTGTCGAGCGGCGACAACTCCAACATCCTCTCCGCGCGGGTGGCCAGGGAGAACTTCGGGGTCACCAACGTCGTCGCGAGGATTTACGACCCCGCGCGCGCGACGGTGTACGAACGGCTGGGCATCCCCACAGTCGCCACGGTGAAATGGGCGGCCGACCAGATCCTGGGCAAGCTGATCGACCTGGGCCCCCAGTTCGCCTGGAGGGATCCCACAGGAGGAGTACGGCTGGTGTGCCTCACGTACGACGTCAGTTGGGTCGGAACCCCGATCACCGACATCCAGGAACGGATCGGGACTCCTGTCCCGGCGCTGGGCCGGTTCGGCACAGCCGTCACCACCGACAAGAACACCGTCCTGCAAGACCATGACCTGTTGTACGTCATGGTCGCCACGACGCGCATCGACCAGATCCGTGCCCAACTGGGCGCGCCAATCGAGAACTGACGAGGAGACCACAATGCGGATATCCATCGCTGGCGCCGGCAATGTCGGCCAGTACATCGCCAAAGAGCTCATCGACAACAATCACACTGTATTGCTGATTGACCGGGACCCCGAGGCGATCAATCAAGAAGCCGTCCCCGGAGCCGAATGGCTGCTCGCCGACGCCTGTGAGCTCGATTTCATCACCGAAGCCCACCTGGAGACATGTGACGTCGCCATCGCTGCCACCGGGGACGACAAGGCGAATCTGGTCCATTCCCTGTTGGCGAAGACGGAGTTCGCAGTCCCGCGTACGGTCGCCCGGGTCAACCACCCAAACAACGAATGGCTCTTTGACGAGCAGTGGGGGGTGGACGTGGCCGTGTCGACCCCAAGGATCATGTGCGCCCTGGCGGAAGAAGCCGTCACGGTCGGCGATTTGGTACGACTGTTCCGTTTCACAAGGGGCGACACCGGATTGGTGGAGATGACGTTGCCGCAGACGAGCCCATGTGTGGGCATGTCCGTCTCTGAGATCGCCTGGCCCGTCGACGTGGTCCTGCTGGCTCTCATCCGGGACGGACGCGGCCGGGCCCCCAACGCCGACTTCGTCCTCGAGGGTGCTGATGAATTGTTGTTCCTTGTACCACCGGACGCCGAGAAACCCCTGGCCAGGCTGCTGTCCCCCACAGCCGATGTCCGTGGTGGATAGCGTTTGTCAATCATGAAGTGATCTATACTAATGCCATGACACAACCACCCTATGGCCAAAACCCATACACGCCTCCAGCGACACCGGCGACGCCCCCGGCCTCCGCGCCAATGACTTCTCAGCCCTATCCCAGTTCCTCTGCCCCGGGATATCCGCCAGGGTACCCGCCCGCGTACTCCCCGGAGTCTCCCCTGCCGCCCGCGCCGGCCTACCCCTCAGCGGGATCGTATTCGGCGGTTCCACAGAAGAAGTCGCCCGTACTGGCCATCATCGGGCTGTGCCTGGTCGGTGTCTGCGCCATCATCTTCTGCATCAGCTCCTACTCGCTTTTCAATGTCTATTTCAACCTCTTCGGCACGGACTGGGTGGGCACCGGACGCACACCGGACACCTCACATCTCACCGACGCGCAAGCCAGCCAGCTGTTCGCACCGATGACAGGCCTCATATTGTCCGCGGCGCCTGGCATCGTCGGATTCATCCTGTCCATCGTCGCGACGGCGCAGAACAAGGGCCGAATCTTCGGGATCATCGGGATCATCCTCGGAATCATCGCCCCGTTCACGCTGTTCATTGGCGCGTTCATGTCCATGTCGGCCCATGGAGCCCTGTAACCCCTTTGTGACTCAGGCGCCGGCTTGGATCGCGTACACCGGATTGTAGATCACCAGGTGCGACTCCTTGGCCGCCACTCGTCCCCAGACGTGCATGACGGTGCCCACGTCGATGCCGGGGATGGATTCCCGCCCCATCCACACCAGTGTGACATGCCCTGTCGCGTCGTGAAGTTCGGCTTCCCACGCTCCCGGTGTGGACACGGTCGAGTCGATGACACCGACCAGATGAACTTTGTCCTTGATTTTTATCGATGAGATGGGCGTCGGCCCGGACTGGTTGGGCTCTTCCTCGACGATATCGTCGCTTCTGGCGAAAAGCCGCCGTACGAATCTGAGGATCCTTCTGAGCGTGAAGGTTGTCATTTCTCCTCACGAGTCAGGGGTACGGCGGTTCCAGGCACCATGGCCACGTCACCGCGGCGTACGATGATGTTGCGGACGAACTCCTCGAAGATGGCCGCGTCCTTGCCGCCCTCGGCCAACCCGGCGGGCCCGCTGAGCCGAACGCCCAACACCCATCGGGGTCCCTCGATGAGCCAGTCGCGCACGGGGGTCAGCACCTCGCGTCCCTTTTGGTTCTTGCTGACCAGGACACGGCGCAGTTCCGTGCCGAAAGGACCCTTGACTTTTTTAATGTCTCTCGCGTTCCCGGCGTCGATGATGGTGTCCCGGATAACGGCACGATAGTTGCTTGTCGAGGGGGCCGCGTACACTGTGAGCTCCGCGATCGAGGTCCCTCTCCCGACGCGGGCATGGAGGATCTCCTTGGCCTGATTGGCGACGAGGGTGAGAGTCATGCCCTTCTCCAATGTGAGGATCATCGCACCGAGATCCCTGCGTTTCACCTCGTCAGCATCCAAATCGACTTCATCGATGTCGAAGGGGCCGTCCTCGCGCCAATCCTTGCTGAGGTCGAACTCTTCCCATTCGTCAAGAACGGGGTCTTCTTCTTCGACCTCAACCAGGTCGGCGTCGACCTCTTCTGGGGCAGCCTGGTCCTCCACGTCGGCTTTCTTCTTGCGTCCAAACATCACGTTCCTCTCTTCTACCTAGACTACTCCCCATGCGGCAACCCCTCCTGATGACCCGTACCCTCCTGCTCCCCTGTCAGACTGCGGCAACTCCTCCACGCAATCGTACCGGACGTGTGCGACAGCTTGAATGACCATCTGAGCTATCTTGTCGCCCCTTTTCAGGTGGATCGGGCTGCGTTGGTCGGTGTTGATCAGGCAAACTTTGATCTCACCCCTGTACCCGGCGTCGATCACCCCTGGGCTGTTGACCATCGTGAGCCCATTTCGGGCGGCCAGCCCGGACCTCGGATACACGAATCCCGCGTACCCGTCTGGGATGGCCACCGCGATCCCCGTGCCCACCACAGCCCTCTCGCCCGGGTAGAGCCTCACGTCCTCGGTCGTGGCCAGATCGGCTCCCGCGTCGTCGTCATGGGCGTACGTGGGCAGCAGCGCCTCATCGTCGAGTCGTGTCACGCGCACAATGGGGTTATCCATGGTTCTTCCTCTTTTCTCGCATCGCAGAGGATAGACTACCGTTGTACTGGTGCGAAAATCGAGGAAGGAGATTCACATGGACAAGGTCATTGTGGACAAGATTTACACTGTCGTCGCCTCGGCGGTGGTCAGCTTTCTGGCGGGATTCGCCCTCAAAAAGATTTGGACACTGACCACGGGCACCGAGCCTCCGGATCCTGAGGACCCAGAAGTGCCCACGCATCGCGCAGTGATCTGGTTCCTCGCCTCAGGCGTCGGCGTCGGGCTCGCCCAGCTCTTCTTCCACCGCTCCGCGAAGAAGCGCCGCGCCCTGATGAAGTCCGCGTCAGCCTGACAACACTGTCATCCTGGTCTGGGCAGGATCTCCCGAGTCAGCCTGCCGAAGTCCGTGTCATCCTGGTTTGGGCAGGATCTTCGTACATCACACGCAGTCGACGCAGTATTCCTGGCCATTTCGCACCGCAGCGATCTGGCTGCGATTCTTCACCAGGAAACATCCCGCGCACGTGAACTCGTCGGCTTGGCGGGGAATGACCCGTACTGTCAGTTCCTCATTGGACAGGTCCGCCCCCGGAAGCTCGAAGCTCTCTGCGGCTTCCGCCTCGTCCTCATCGACGGAACCAGAGTTCTTGTCGTTTCGGCGAGTTTTCAACTCCTCGATACTGTCTTCGCTGATCTCCTCATCCGACTTGCGTGGAGCATCGTAATCGGTAGCCATTTTCACCTCTCGTATCTCATCTTTGCCCGCACATATCTATCACAAACCAGCCGAAATTGCCACTTCGACACTGTGCGCCCTGTCCAGATTCGTTCCTTTCGAGCGTCGGATTCTACCGGATCCGGGTTCATGGGGGATAATGATGAGAGGTTTTAATCGAAAGGAATCGGCATGCAGGCCACCATGACTCCGCGCGATATCCAGTTGAGGATTCGTTCCGGTGAGTCATTGGCTGAGGTGACTGCCGCATCCGGCATGCCAGCCGAGAGGGTGGAGGTTTTCGCCGCCCCTATTCTCGCCGAACGTGAGCACACCACGTCCATGGCCCTTTCTGCTCCCGTACGCCGCCAGGGTGAGACAGCCTCAGCAAGGCGTCTGCGCCAAACTGTGGCCGAATCACTGTTGGACCGGGGTCAAGACATAGACTTCGTCACGTGGGACTCCTGGAGGCGTTCTGACGGGCGCTGGATCATCCAGGGGACCTGGACCTGGCAAAACAAGGACATGGTCGCCCGATTTTTGTACGATCCCAAGGGGAGATTCTCCGTGGCGGAGAATGACCAGGCCCGTCTGCTGGTGGGAGATCTGCCTTTGGCGTCCCCCCGTGATTTTGAAACTGAACCTACCGTGGAGGTTGAACCTCGCCGTGTCCTGGTCCAGTCGGACCTGGGTGAGGAGATCACTGTGGGGATGTCGACCGACGAGGATGAGCCAGAAGATTCCCTGCGCTCCGACATCGATCTGCTCTACGACATGATCTCGACCATCGACGAGGATTCGGTACGGATCTTCCGCGGCCTGAGAGAGCCCGTCCCCGGTGACGAGGATCACAAGTCCCCCCAGCCCAGCCTGATCGACGACGAACCGGAGCCCGAGCCCACCCACAAGAAGAAGGGCCGCAAACGGGCCTCGGTCCCCTCCTGGGACGAGATCATCTTCGGCGGGCAATCGTAACCTTCAAAACACAGTAGGGGCTGGTGCCATATCCACCACCACACAACTCATGTTCATTCTCGTGTACCATGGTTGCGATATGTACATTTCGAATAGGCCAAAAAGCACATGAGACGACACTCGTCGATAGGAATCATGATCCATAGTTTTCTTGGACTGGTCGATGACGTCAGTCGATGAGGACGGGCACGTACCGTTCGGCTGAGGTGAGTCCTCCGTGCATACCGACCAGGTGGTACTCGCCGGGGAAGGCGGCGGTGAGGTACGCCCCACCCGCGCGGGGTGTGACGACGACGTCGCCGATGCGACTGAGGTAGCGGGGATCGACCATTCCGAAGATTCCGCTGTCCACAGCCTCATCCCTGGTCATGACGAGGGCTTGATCGCCCAGGCGGTCCTTCCATCTTTTGGCCACGGCTTTCGGGGAGTGTGTGTAGAGGTGGCGGAAACGTGCTTCCCCGCCGATGAGCCGCAGGTCGGCTTTGAGGTCGGGGGTGGCGTCGATGTCGATCCGGTCAGCCTTGGCGACATCGACCATGCCGTGGTCGCCCGTGATGAGCAGGCGTACATCATCGTCACATTCGTTTCGCAACTGCTCCACAAAGGTGTCGATCTGGATCAGCGCCTCCCGCCACTGCTCGGATGCCACACCATGGGCATGACCCGCCTCATCCAGACGCGGTTCGTACACGAAAACCACCGAGCGGGATCCCCGGTGGGCGGCGTTTGATATCTCCGCGGCCCTGCGGTCATGGTCGCCCGTGTCGACGCCGACCATCCGGGCCGTGCTCGTACCCATCCGTGTGAGCCCTGATCCGATGTGTTCTCCCGGTATCACCCAGGTGACGTCGACGCCCGCGTCCGACATGCGGTTCATGATCGATTGGGCGGTCGGTATGGGGTCTTTGGCCAAAAGGGGTACGGTGATGTGGCCATCCATCTCAAAAGAAAAACCCACAATCCCGTGGGTTCCCGAACTCAACCCCGTCCACAAACTCGTCAGCGACGATGATGTGGTCGTCGGTGTGGAGGCTTGGATCTTGGGCGCGTCGCCGATCACCGAGGCGATGTACGGGGCGTCCATGAGGGCGCGTATGGTGATGTCCCAGCCCAGGCCGTCGACGAGCACGACCACGTACCGATCTGAATCCGCCAGCCCAATAAAATCAGTAGTATAAGGGGATATCCCCAGATGGAAACCCACACTTGGAAGAAGATCCGCCAGGAAAGATCCCTCATCGCGCCAATAATCGCTCACATTCGCCCTCATGTATGCCATCATGTCATAAGGGAGCGAATCCAGCCAACAACAAAGAAGGGGATGCGTGCGAAACCGACCGTTCATCGCCGCTCGAATCGAGAAGCAAATTAACCGCCGCATCGGGCGGACTCTGCGCCGATTCGGGTGGAGGGACGCCGTCGTCGCCTACACGGGGTACGGGTCCGAACAACGGTTACGTGTCCTTGCCCGTGTCATTCTGACTCCCCGTGGCACCGCCGGGATCATGGCCACACGAGAAGAGGTGTGGGCGGCCAGGCGCGGGTGGCGCAACTTCATCTCCGTGCCGGCCGTCAACCGGGCCGTCCAGGTCCGTGTGGGCTCCACCGTCACCGACGCTATCACCGACAGGGACGGGTACGTGGATGTCGCCGTCAGCCACCATGAGCTGGCCCCGGGCTGGCACCATGTCCTGATCTCCACAGAAGACTCCGAGCCCGCCGACGCTCCCGTACTCGTCATTGGAGACGACGTGCGATTCGGCATCATCTGTGACATCGATGACACGATCATCACCAGTTATCTTCCCCGTATGCTCATCGCTGCGTACAACTCTTTGGTCCTCACGGAGTCCGCGCGTGCCCCGGTCGCCGGGATGGCCCAGATGCTCGGCACCCTGCTGCGACAGAACCCCGGCTCTCCCCTGATCTACCTGTCCACGGGAGCATGGGGCACCCAGCCCTTCCTGGAAAGGTTCATCGGGCGCCACGGCTATCCAGCCGGGCCGATGCTGCTGACCGACTGGGGGCCGACCAACACCGGATGGTTCAGATCCGGCCCGGCGCACAAGCAGGCATCCATGGCCGCTCTGGTTCGCGACTTCCCGAATATCCGCTGGCTCCTGGTCGGTGACGACGGACAGCACGATCCGGGCATCTACACACAATTCGCTCTCAAACACCCCCAGAACGTGGCGGGGATCGCCATCAGGGAACTGCCCACCATGGAACAGGTCCTTGCTCACGGCACCACCTCGGAGATGTCCGTCATCCCCTCACCGACCTCACCGACCACGCCCATCCGCCAGGTACGCGGGCCCGACGGGTACACTCTCCTGCCCCGCGTCCAAGCCATGCTGGGCGTATGAGGCGTGTCTCACCGTGAGCGGTCGTCCCCTGCGGTAGCATGGCTCGGTCGAAGGAGCTAGTGTGGCAAAAGTCGAGACGGATGAGGACAACGGGGAACGGATCCTTGATGTCGAGGTTGAGGAAGAGATGGAGGCATCCTTCCTTGAGTACGCCTATTCCGTCATCTATTCCCGCGCTCTGCCCGACGCCCGTGACGGGCTGAAACCTGTCCAGCGCCGAATCCTGTTCTCCATGAACGACATGGGGATCCGCCCCGACCGTCCCCATGTGAAATGCGCCCGCGTGGTGGGCCAGGTCATGGGCGTGCTTCACCCCCACGGCGACACAGCCATCTATGACGCTTTGGTACGCATCGGCCAGCCCTGGGCACAACGATTGATCCTTGTGGACGGACATGGCAACTTCGGTTCCCTTGACGCTGGTCCTGCCGCCATGAGGTACACCGAGTGCCGCATGGCGCCCGCGGCACTGGCGATGACCCAGGGGTTGGACGAGGATGTGGTGGACTTCCGCCCCAACTACGACGGCAAAGAATCCGAACCTGTGGTTTTGCCTGCTGCCTTTCCGAATCTGCTTGTCAACGGTGCTTCTGGCATCGCTGTGGGCATGGCGACGAACATGGCCCCCCACAACCTCGTGGAGGTCGTCGGAGGGCTGAAATACCTGTTGAACCATCCAGATGCGACCACCGACGAGTTGATGCGTTTCATCCCCGGTCCCGACCTGCCGACCGGGGGCAAGATCATCGGTTTGGACGGGATCCGAGACGCCTATGAGACCGGGCGGGGTGCGTTCAAGATCCGTGCGACCACCCGTATCGAACAGGTGACGCCTCGGCGCAAGGGGATCGTCGTCACCGAGCTCCCGTACCTCATCGGGCCGGAAAAGATCATGGAACAGATCAAAGCCCTGGCGGAGAAGAAGACCATCTCCGGGGTGGCGGACATGAAGGACCTGACGGATCTGAAGAACGGGACCAGGCTCGTCATCGAGGTCAAGAACGGCATCAACCCAGAACTGTTGCTGGAACAACTGTTCAAGCACACCAAGTTGGAAGACTCCTTCTCCATCAACGCTGTGGCCCTGGTGGACGGACAGCCCCGTACATTGAGTTTGAAGGAGTTGCTGCGGGTCTATCTGGACCACCGACTCGAAGTGACAATGAGGCGTACGCAATTCCAGCTGGCCAAGGCTTTGGACCGGTTGCACCTTGTCGAGGGGTTGTTGATCGCCATCCTCGACATCGACGACGTCATCGCCATCATCCGCTCCTCCGACGACGCCGCCCAGGCGCGTACCCGGTTGATGGAGGCTTTCGAGCTGACGGAAGTACAGGCGACGTACATCCTGGACATGCAGTTGCGCCGGCTGACCAAACTGTCACGGCTGGAACTGGAATCCGAGCGGGACTCTCTGGAGACCCGGATCACGGAATTGCAGGCCATCGTGGACGACCCCGAACGGTTGAAACTGGTTGTCAGCTCAGATTTGGACCAGGTCGCGCATGATTTCGGGACACCGCGTCGTACAGTACTGTTGTCGGATTCCGGAGTCTCCCCCGTCACCGCGGCACTGGCCAGAGGCCCCATCGAGGTCCCGGACGGGCCCTGCTGGGTCTTCCTGAGTTCCGCGGGGTTGATCGCCCGGATGGACACCGAAGAGACGCCCCCCGATTTCGGGCCCCGGGCCGTCCATGATTGTTTGACCTCGGTGATTTCCGCCCGTACCCGTTCCGACATCGGAGTGCTGACGTCGCTGGGCCGTGTCGTACGACTGGGGGCCATCGAATTGCCGTCCATCCCTGTGACCTCGGCCCCGGTCAACCTCCAGGGCGGTGTGCCGTTGAAGGAACTCGTGTTGCTGGAATCCGGCGAGCGGGCTCTGGGGCTCACGACGCTCACGGACCAGACGTACGGATGGGCGCTCGGCACCCGAAACGGGGTCGTGAAAAGGACCAACCCTGAGATCATCGGCAAGGACTCGTGGGAGATCATCAGGCTCGACGACGGGGACGAGGTCGTCGGCGCTGTCGAGCTGACCGACGAGACCCCCGATCTGGCCTTCATCTCCTCCGACTCGTCCCTGCTGCGCTTCCCCGCCTCGAAAGTACGCCCCCAGGGCCGCTCAGGAGGCGGCATGGCGGGAATCTCCTTGTCGCCCGGCACATCGGTGGTCTTCTTCGGCGCGGTCTCAGCTGAGGATTCCTTCGTCGTCACCGTCGCCGGATCCTCGTCGGCCCTTCCCGGTACGGACACCGGCTCGGTCAAAGTGACCCCGTACGACCTCTATCCCGCCAAGGGCCGAGCCACCGGAGGGGTGCGTTCCCACCGCTTCCTCAAAGGCATCGACGCCCTGACTTGCGCTTATGTCGGCCCGAGCCCCGTCGCCGCCGCGTCGTCAGGCTCCCCCATCGACCTCCCCTCCCCCGACCCCCGCCGCGACGGTTCCGGCACCCCCGCGACCCAGCCCATCGCCGCCCTGGGCACGCGGAAGGTCTCCTAACCCACGGAGGTCGCAAATTGGTTGATCAGGCTCGCCTCAGTGAAGATGAGCAGGGCAGGATTCTCCCATTTGTCGACGGTGTTCGCGATGAGCAGGTCGCCCACTCGTTTCCACTCGCCGATCACTGACATCAGGCTGTCATCATCGAGCCGGGGGTACACTTCGCTGGTGGATGCCGGTTCCCAACCGAGGATCAATGGGACGGAAAGACACCATGCCCCACGAGAGGCTGGAGCCTTCACCGAACTCTCCGACGGATTTCGCATTCCCTGTCACTGGTCCCACACTTCTCAGAGCTAGGTGGCGGGGTCTTTGCCCATAATCAGCAAGAATCACGCCGATAGGCGGCGATACAACTCATTTCCCCTCAGAACCTTTGGAGCCCAACGACGCCCCGGCCAGGATGTTGGTGTCGAAGGCGTACGTGATGTCCTCGGATTGGCGTTGACGCCTGAGAGCCAGGGAAATCAGGCGATCCAGCAGCTCGGGGTAGGAAACCCCGACGGGTTCCCACAGATAGAAGGCCAACGATCCGGGGATGGTGTTGACCTCGTTGATCCAGATCTCGCCGGAGGACCCGTCCATGAGGAAGTCCACTCGCGTCACACCAGCCAGGTTGAGATAACGGAAAGCACCCACAGCGAGGGTACGGATGTGGCTGCGTTGTTCGGGGGTGATGTCAGCGGGGATCCGGCGCTTGAGAGAGGCCATGCCCTTGGAGCCACCCGACCCACCTGACTTGCCGAATTTTCCGGAACCGCCTGAGGAGACGTACTTGTCCTCGTAGCTCAGGATGGCGTCGGTCATGACCGGCTCCTCACATTCGGACGCCTCAGCGGACTCCGCGTCGCCCAGGACCGAACAGTTGATCTCGCGCAGGTTCTGTACGGCAGGCTCGACCAGGGCATACTCAGCGAAGGAGAAGGCCAGATCCAAAGAATCACGCAGTTCTTGCTCGTTGTCCGCTTTGCTGATCCCCACAGACGAGCCGAGATTGACCGGCTTGACGACCACGGGGTACGAAAAGGCTTCCTCCACCCGTTCGACGATCGTCTCTTGGTCGGACGAGGAAAACCTCAAACCCGGGAGCACGGGAAATCCACCGTGTTCAAGCATGACCTTGGACGTGAATTTGTCCATCCCAACCGCCGACGCCAGCACGCCAGGACCCACGTACGGCAGATTCATCGTCTCTAAAAACCCTTGTAGAGCCCCATCTTCGACGTTCGTCCCATGGACGATCGGGAAGGCGACGTCGATCAACAAGCTCGATCTCCGAGCGAAGATCATTGTCGGTTCTGTTTCCAGGTAGGTCCTGGGGCCCCGTACGGCGAAATGAACGCGATGGCAGGTCTTCAACAAAGCGGGAATGTCTTTGTACGCCTCCATGTCCTTGAGCCGTGGCCCACACCAGAACTCGTTGGTCTTGGTGATGTACACGGGGATGACCTCGTACTTCTCCTGGTCGATGCTCGCCATCGCCTGCACCGCCGAAATCACCGACACCTCATGCTCCACAGACTTGCCGCCGAAAAGTACCGCCACATTGATCTTCACACCCCCAGTTTAGCCCGGATCCGTCGATTGCTGCCGTCGGGCGAGGTGCTCAACGGGGCCTGCGATCATCGATCCGTCGACATCGAGTTTCAGTAGTTGTCCGGGAGATCGTTCTCCAGGAGGATCACTTTCTCGCCCGGGGCCGGGAGGGCGTACGCACGGGCCAAAGCGTCTTGCACATCGTCGACGATGGTGAGTTTGGCCGGATCGTACCCGGCTGACAAAAGCCCACGGGCGATGGGCTCGGTCTGCTTGGGACCCACGAGGTACACATGGTCGCAATCGACCGCCTGGGCGCCGAATTCCTCGTTCAACTGGTCCTGACGCGAACCCAATTCGACCATGCCCGGGGTGATGAGGATTCTGGTCGCATCGAACAGGGTCAGAGTGTCGAGTGCTGCCTTGGCCCCGGTTGGATTGGAGTTGTAGGCGTCATCGATGATGGTCACCCCACCCTGGCGTGACAAGGCTAAACGGTGGGGCGCCGGGGCGAGTTTCTTCAACTGGGCCCGCAGTTCCAACTCTGTGACGCCCAGATCCAATGCCACAGCGGCGGCCCCTGCCACATTTTGGATGGTGTGGCGCCCGATCAGCGGCGTCGTCAGGTTTGTGATGACCGTTCCCTTGTGGGTGAGGGAGAAGCTCGTACCCGATGTGGTGACAGAAATCTCCGAGGCGTACGTGTCGTTATCCGTACGAAGTCCGTATAACTGTCTGTCCTGGTCGGGCTGGTTGGCCCGCAAAATCTCATTGTCGCCGTTGAGGTAGAGCATCCCCTTACCCCTGACGGCGTCAGCCAATTCCAGTTTGGTTTTGAGGATGTTCGCCTGGGACCCGAAGGTGGCCAGATGCTGTTCCCCGATGGCTGTGATCACACCGATCGACGGGTGCACCAAATCGCAATCCGCCTTGATATCCCCCACTTTCTCGGCGCCCATCTCACAGACGAAGATCTCGTGGGTCGCCCGCAGATCGCCGCGTATGGTCCGCGTGATCCCCATGGGAGTGTTGTACGACTCGGGAGTCATCAGCACGTTGAAATGACTCTTCAACAAGGTGGCCAGATAGTACTTCACCGAGGTTTTGCCGAAAGAGCCGGTGATTCCGATCTTGATCAGATGGGAATGAGAGGCCAACAGCCTTTTCGCATCGTTGAGGTAGTGGCGGCGTACCCCAGCCTCGATCGGGGAATTGATCCAGTTGGCGACGATCACCCAGACCGGAGCGAGCAGGTACGGAGTGACAGCCACCACGATCCGTACAAATGACGGAAGAAATGGGATGGCGACCACGATCAGAGCCACAAGGATCGTGATGGTGACGAACATCCGGATCACCCGTGAGGTCATCACCAAAGGCTTCTTGGCATGGACCCTGCCCGGACGAGAAACCCATGCGGCCACCAGCAGCCACAGCACCAGGATGATCCCGCACACGACGGGGAACGCCAACCCGACACACGAGATGACCAGCGCAATCACCTGCGGTACCCAGCTGGATCTGTGCCCGGCCAGCCATTCCACCTGTGTGCTGGTCCGGTACATGTTCAACTGAAACATGTGCATGTGCTTGCGCACGCACACCGCTCCGGCGAGAATCGCGCATACCACCACCAGGATCCACATGGTCTCACCCTATCTGAAGGAAGGATTCGAGGACTTTGGCGAACACGAACGCCTGGTCGAGGAAGCTGTAATGCCCGGCGCCCGGAAGAACCACAAGTCCCGAACCGGGGATGGCTTTCTCCATGGCCTGCCCGTCTGAAACGGGGGTGGCAGTGTCCAGTTCTCCCCAGATCAACAGGGTTTCCGCCGTGATGGCAGGCAAGAGAGGTTCAAGGTCGGTGTTGACCACCTTCACCATGGTGGTCCGCATCACCTGGGACGCGGTGGCATAGTCGGTCGAACCCATGGTCTTCTGCAAATCCGCGACGGCATCGGGGACAAGGGCCGCGACGGGTTTCCACCCCAGGACCGCTTTGCCCAATTTGTATGCCCGCACACGCAGGTGATAGGACAGCGTACGTTTCGGCAGGATGCCCGCGGAATCCACAAGGATCATTTTCGTGATCCGGAAGGGCAGTCCGGGATCTGTTGCGAGCCGGATGGCGACGCGCCCCCCATGGGAATGACCCAGGACGATGATCTCCTCAACGCCGAAGCTGGATATGAAATGGGAGGTGAAATTCACGTACTCGTCCATCCCCCAGGGTTCGGCTGGTTCCTGCGTGGCCCCACAGCCTGGGAAGTCCAGTCTGACGACAGTGTACGAACCAGACAGGGTCTCGGCGATGCCCGCGAACACAGTGAGATTGGAGGCCCAGCCATGGAGGAGGAAAATGTGGGGACCGTGCCCCTGGACTTCGTAATGGACGTTCAATCCGTCCAGAACCATTTCCACTGATGACCTCCTGAAACCGCGGTTAGTCTACCATAGGGGGTATGAAGACCACTTTGACACTGAACTACACGGCGTCATGCGATCGTGTCGCCGCGATGCTCGTCGATCCCCGATTCGCCGCTTATGTGGGCGAGGCCGCGCACGCGAACAACGTGACAGCCACATCCATCGACCACGGTCTGACGGCAGTTCTCACGATGGACACCCCGGATTCCGCGAGAATGCTCCTTGGACGGGAGATGCATATGACGCAGACGATCACGTGGGAAGATTCTTCTGCCGATGGGTCCCGTCAGGGCCAGATGTCCCTGACCCTGTCAGGGGTGCCGGTGTCTCTGTCTGGCCCCCTGTTCCTGCGACCCACCCCTGATGGTTCGACAATTGTGTACGACGCGGACTTCCATATCCGGATCCCGCTGATTGGCAAGAAGGTGGAAAAGAAAGTCGAGGAGTACCTCGAACAAATCATCCACGCATGTGAAGAATTCGGGAATCAGTGGCTAGCCGACAATCAGCGTTAATCGGCTGGTCGGAGATCCTGCCGAGGCAGGCCCTCACTCCATATTGGAATACTCGATTGCCGTGGGGATGGCGGTGGCTTCCTTGATCGAACGGGGGCTTGTCCAACGGATCATGTTCCAGACGGAACCGGCTTTGTCGTTGGTGCCGGAGGCCCTGGCGCCGCCGAAGGGCTGCTGGTTGATGACCGCGCCGGTGGGCTTGTCGTTGATGTAGAAGTTGCCAGCCGCTTGGCGAAGGGCCTTGTCAGCTTGGGCGACTGCTTTTCTGTCCAGCGACAGAACCGAGCCGGTCAGGGCGTACGGAGAGGTTTGATTGACCAGCTGCAGAGTGGATTCCCACTCGGAATCCTCGTAGACGAAAACCGTCAGAAGAGGACCGAAATACTCGGTGGTGAAACCCTGCCAGGCCGGATCGGTGGAGACGACGATCGTCGGGTCGATGAACCAGCCGATCTCGTCGCTGTAGGTCCCGCCCACGACGATCTCGCAAGAGGCGCAGACCCGAGCCGCTTCGATGGCGCCAACGAGCTTGGAGTACGCCCGCTCATCGATGACAGCGGAGGTGAAGGAATGGAAATCCTCCACCGCACCGATCTTGAGACCTGAAACCACATCGATCAGCTCGTCCTTGATCGAATCCCACATCGAGCGGGGGACGTACGCCCGAGAGGCCGCGGAGCATTTCTGCCCGGAATACTCGAATGCGCCCCTCACAAGGGCTGAGATGGTGCCAGCCCTGTCGGCTGACGGATGAACGAGAATGAAGTCTTTGCCTCCGGTCTCCCCCACGATCCTCGGATAGGTGTGGTAGTCGGCGATGTGGGTGCCCACATGGGCCCACAAACCCTGGAAGACACGGGTGGAACCGGTGAAATGGATCCCGGCGAGCCTCGGGTCCGCCAGGACCACGTCGGAGACGTCCGAGCCATGGCCGGGGGTCATCGTGATGACACCGCGGGGCAGCCCCGCCTCATGAAGGACCTCCATGAACACGTTCGCCGCGAATTGCTGGGTGACAGCAGGTTTCCACACGGCGACGTTGCCCATGATGGTGGGCGCTGTGGGCAGGTTCCCGGCGATGGAGGTGAAGTTGAAGGGTGTGATCGCGTACACGAAACCCTCGAGCGGGCGGTAGTCGGCGCGGTTCCAGGTTCCCGGGGTGGACTCGGGCTGGATCGAGTGGATGAGCCTCGCGTACTCGACGTTGAACCGCAGGAAGTCGGACAGCTCGCACACCGCGTCAATCTCGGCCTGCTGAATTGTTTTTCCTTGTCCAAGCATGGTCGCCGCATTCATCTTGGCCCGGTACGGTCCGGTGATGAGGTCGGCGGCACGCAGGAAGACGGCAGCCCTGGAGTCGAAATCCAGCCCCGCCCATTCGGCTTGTGCCGCGCACGCGGTCTCGACGGCGATCCCGGCGTCCTGCTTCGTGGTCTGGGCGATGCGACCCAGCACATGGCGGCGGTCGCTTGGCATCGTCACCTCCAATTGGGCCCCGGATGAAGCCCGCGCCGTGTCGTACATTCCGGTCAGTTCGACGGGGTCCTGACTCAGATACTGACTCAACTGGGCCTCGACAGCTTCGCGTTCAGGCGTGCCGGGAGCATAGGTACGAACAGGTTCATTGTAAGGAGCAGGTACATGTGTGAGAGAATCCATATCGTCCAATATATACCGCGCGGGCCCAGAATTTCCCGGAGTTATCCACAGATTCACATCTGCCCTCTTGCGCAGGGGTTGCGGCAGCGCAGATAGTGGTATATATGAGTGATTTTCTTGAAGCCCAGTGCCTGATTCTCGATGCTCCCCTCGAACCGCCCGGGTGGAGGTGGGACCCGGAGACTGGTTCGGCGCACCTCACCGATCCGGAGAAATCGTGGCTCGACCCCGCGAACACCACCACCGTGTCCATCCCACCTTTTCCCCCGATACCTGACACGGATGAACACGCCGAAGTGGAGGTGCGTCCTGAAAATCCCACCCTGCGCATGGTGTCCGCCAGATTCGCCAACATCGTCGCCGAAACCCTGGAGGGCAAAAGACGGGTCAACCAGCTGGACACCATCTTCGACTCGGCGTCACTGAAAGTCTTGTCTGACGAGGGCAAGAAGCTCAAAGGACTGACGGTCAGGCTGGCGTCGATCCGCGTTCAGCCCAAATCAGACCTGACAGCGGAAGTCACACTGAGACTGGCGACGAGCACTCTCAACCACGCGGCGGCCCTTCGTGTCACCGGGACGTCGGGGCACTGGATGTGCACCGACCTGGTGATGGCCTGAGCTACCTCTTCTTCTTGTTGCGCCGCCCCGCGGCGCCCGGGCGACCCTCCCTCAGGGACGCTGTCTGCAGGGTCTGCATCGACTGGGCTTTTCGTACCTGCCCGCGCTGGGCGATCGGCGCCAGGATGCCGTTGGCTGTGATGTGCACCTCGGAGCGGGCGGCCGCCTCCTGGGCGTCGATGGACTGGCGCTGAGCGCGAATCGCGTTCCTCCGTACCGTCTCCTCCTGCATCTGGCGGTTGGCGACAGCCTCGAGGGCTTGCGGGGTGATCTTGAACAAGGTGGAGACCACTTCCTCCATCACGGAGTCCATCATCTCCAGGAACATTCCCGCGCCTTCACGCTGGTACTCGATCAGCGGGTCGCGCTGGGCCATGGACCTCAGCCCGATGCCCTGGCGCAGGTAGTCCATCTCATAGAGATGCTCGCGCCATTTACGGTCGAGGACGCCCAACAATACTCGGCGTTCGAGGTTGCGCATCGTCTCCTCGCCCAGTTCCTCCTCACGGGTGTCGTACGCGGCCTGCGCGTCTTTGACGAAGGCGTCCACGAGTTCATGCTGGTCGAGATCATCCTCGTCCGCGAACTGGGAGATCTTCAGCTTCACCGGGTAGAGGGTCTTCATCTGGGTCCACAACTGGTCCAGATCCCAATCCTCCTCGAACCCCTCGGTGGCACCCTCCACGTACGAGGTGACGATCTTGGTGACCGTGTCCCGCAGCTGATCCTCGATGTCGGCGCCCTCAAGAACCCTGCGCCGGTCGCGATAGACGACGAAACGTTGCCGGTTCATCACATCGTCGTACCTCAGGACGTCTTTACGTGTGTCGAAGTTTTGCGCCTCGACCTGCTCCTGGGCTTTCTGGATCATCTTGGTGACCCGCTTGTCCTCGATGGGCACATCGTCGGACCAGGCCCTCATCAGCCAACTGGCCATGTCGCCCTGGAAGAATCTCAACAGGTCGTCTTCGAGCGAGAGATAGAACCGGGATTCGCCCGGGTCGCCCTGACGCCCGGAACGGCCTCGCAACTGGTTGTCGATCCGCCGTGAGTCATGACGCTCCGACCCGACCACGTACAACCCGCCGACCGAGACCACCTCGTCATGTTCCGCGGCGACCTGCTCGTTGATCTCCTCCACAGCCTGGGGCCAGGCGGCCTCGTACTCGTCTGAGGCTTCCACAGGGTCCAGACCGCGTTCCCTCAACAGGGCGTCGGCCAGGTACTCGGGGTTGCCGCCCAAGATGATGTCCGTGCCACGACCTGCCATGTTCGTGGCCACCGTGACGGCGCCCTTACGCCCGGCCAGGGCGATGATCGCAGCCTCACGCGCGTGCTCCTTGGCGTTCAACACCTTGTGGGGCACGTTGGCGATCTTGAGCCGCCGGGCGATCTCCTCGGATTTGGCCACCGACGCCGTACCAATCAACACCGGTTGGCCCTTGTCGTTGCGCTCGACCACGTCTGAGATGATCGCGTCGAATTTGGCGTTCTCAGTCTTGTAGACGATGTCTTTCTGGTCCACGCGGATCATGGGCAGGTGGGTACGGATGGGCAACACGCGCAAGCCGTAAATCTTCTGGAACTCAGACTCCTCGGTCTTCGCCGTGCCCGTCATCCCCGACAGTTTCTCGTACATACGGAAATAGTTCTGCAGCGTGATAGTGGCGTACGTCTGCGACTCCGCCTTGATCTCGACCTTCTCCTTGGCCTCGATGGCCTGGTGCAAACCCTCGGAGTACCGCCGCCCGATGAGGGTACGGCCGGTGAACTCGTCGACGATCAGCACCTCGCCGTCGCTGACGACGTAATCCTTGTCCCGCTTGAACAGCTCCTTGGCCTTGATGGCGTTGTTGAGGAAAGAGATCAACGGGGTGTTGACCGACTCGTACAGGTTGTTGATCCCCAGCCGCTGCTCCACGGCCGTGATCCCCGGCTCCAAAACCGACACTGTCCGTTTCTTCTCATCCACCTCATAATCCACGTCCCGCCTCAAGGATTCGGCGATACGGGCGAACTCCGGGTACCACTGGGAATTCTCTTCCGCGGGGCCGGAGATGATCAGAGGGGTACGGGCCTCATCGATCAGAATCGAGTCCACCTCGTCGACGATTCCGAAATGATGGCCGCGCTGGACGCAATCCTCCAGGCTCACCGCCATGTTGTCCCGCAGATAATCGAACCCGAACTCATTGTTCGTTCCATAGGTGATGTCGGCGGCGTACGCGGCCCTCTTCTCGTCAGGGTCCATCTGGGCCAGGTTCACCCCGGTGGTCATCCCCAGAAAATGGTGGATACGGCCCATCTGCTCGGACTGGAATTTCGCCAGGTAGTCGTTGACCGTCACAATGTGGACACCTTCGCCCGGCAACGCATTGAGGTACGACGCGAGCACCGCGACCAGGGTTTTGCCCTCGCCGGTCTTCATCTCGGCGATGGTCCCCATGTGCAGTGCCGCCCCGCCCATGATCTGCTCGTCGAAGTGGCGTTTGTCGAGCACCCTCCTGGACGCCTCCCGTACTGTCGCGAAAGCTTCGGCCATGAGCGAGTCGAGGGATTCCCCGTTCTCATATCGAGTACGGAATATGCCGGTCTGCGACTTCAACTCCTCATCGCTCATCGTGATGAAGTCATCCTCGATCGCCGACACATTGTTGGCCACGACTTGCAGCTTCTTGATGATCTTGCCCTCCCCCATGTGGAGGATACTATCCAGAAGGTTCATCGCGTCTGCCTCTCTCCCCGCCGATGCGAGGTCAATCCGTACCATTCTACGGGCGATCCGATTAAGGCACCACTTGCCCAGCGAATTTCAGTGCTTGTCGATCGGATCGAGTGCCCTGGGGTGGGCCTCCCGGTAGACCTCGCGCAGGTGGTCCACGGTGACCAGGGTGTAGATCTGTGTGGTGGCCACCGAGGAATGGCCCAGCAGTTCCTGGACCACCCGTACGTCGGCGCCCCCGTCGATCAGATGGGTGGCATAGGTGTGGCGCAGCGTGTGAGGAGAGATCTCATGGGCGATCCCGGCTTTCCTGCCGAGCGTCTTGACACGGTTGAAGGCGGATTCCCTCGACAATCGCCCGCCGCGGGCGTTCAGGAACAACGCGGGACTCGGATGTGCCGTCAACCCCGCCACCTGGGGGCGGCCCCGGACCAGCCAGGCTTCGATCGCCTCACGGGCGTACGAGCCCACAGGGACAATTCTTTCTTTGCTCCCTTTGCCCATGAGTTTGAGCCCCATGTCTTCTTCCGACAACATTCGTGTGGCGTCGTCCACGGTCAGCGCCACGACCTCGGAAATGCGGGCTCCCGTGCCGTACAACACCTCGACCAGAGCCCAGTCGCACAACTGTGCCGGCGTGGGGTCAGGCGCATCGCCTCCCGTGACCCGGATGAGAGCATCCACCTCTTCCAACGTCAGTGCCTTGGGCAGGCGCCGCCCCGCCACCGGCGGGGTGACCCCCTGCGCCGGATCGTCAGCTGTGACGCCTTCTTCCGCCCAGAACTTGTGCAGCCCCCGTACCGACACGGTCATCCGTCCCACCGAGGACTGGGCGAGACCCTGCTCCCTCAGCCACTGGGGAAAACCCGACACCACGACAGCGCTCACCTCGGCCGGGGCGTCCACATGCGAGGCACGCAGATACTCCACGTACCGCCCGAGATCATGGCTGTACGCCTCGATGGTGTGCGGAGACAGGCCCCGTTCAGCTTTGAGATAGTCGAGATAAACCTGGATCTCACGATCAAGAGCATCACTCATAGTCTCACCCTATCCCGTACGTGACAAAGATCCTGACTGTCGTCAGGATTGGACAATGTCCCGATTCCTTGTGATGTCGGAAAACAACCACGTGAGCAGTTCATCCGCATGCTTTTGTATGTCGCTCATCGGTGCGCAGTGAGAGCCTTTCTTAAGTCTGTGAGAGAAGTTTCCACTTCAGTCTGTTCGTCTTGATGGTCGGGGTACCAGTTGGTTACTAGCCATTCTTGGACCATGTCACAGAACTTGTCGCCTGAAAGAATCGTGACAAATGGGTTCTCTTCGCATACGAGCCGCGCATCTTGACCGCGGGCAATTAAGCGGATTGTGCTGGGAGCAGATGGCTGGGTGCCTCGCTTGGGGTCCTCAGCAGTCCAGGGAAAACATACGTTTATATTGCTAGCCATGTAAGGGTCTTCTCCCTGAGCGATGCTGGCCAGCCTTTCTGGGAAGTCCCAGTATCTTGTCCCGTTATAGAGTCTACGGTGCGTGGATTCTTCGAGCCACTTATTCAGGGTGCGGTGTATCTTCTCCTCTTGGGTGGCGTTACTAGGCAAAACACCTGGATCGGGCATGGCAGTTCTGAGTTGTTTCACTAGTGGTTGGACGATGCCAACCATCAAAGGATGGTGAGGGTAGTAGATGCGATCCAGATGTTGTTGGAGCTTATCGCAGAATTCATCACAGGGGTAGGCATAGATGAACTCTTCTTCCCCGGTGATACCTTCCGAAATTGGTCCGGTTCCATAGATGATGACCGTGTTCGGTTCTAGGGCGTCCCATAGAAGTTGATCCTCGAAGTAGGTGGGATCGAGTTGAGAGCGGAAGAATACAGCTGCAGTCTCGTCCTGGAAAGGAGCTCTCAACCCTTCCCCGGCTAGGGCTTGCCGGAGGGCAACCACCCAATCTTGAGATACAGTGATACTGGTGAATATACAGTCGAGGACTTCCTCGGCTGTTATCTTCTTGCTGGGGTCCATGTTTGTCTCCTTATGGTGCGATCGGATAGATGCTCACCCATTGTCCGTGTTCCAGCCATCCGATGAACTTCATGCCATTTGATGCATAGCCGACGAAAGCGTGAGGATTTGAGGTTGCTGTAGCATTTTACATTGCTTCTTTTGCTAATTTAAGCATATCCGCATCGGTGTACATATTCGGATCGTATACAGTCTTTAGGAAAATATTGGTGCCCAAGTCAACAGGATCTCTGGGTGGCTGACCGGGGCCAGATTGTCTGGGAACACGGTATCTCACCTCATACACTCCAGGATAAATCTGTCTTCCAGGGAACGATTCTCCAGGCTCTAGCTGGATTGCTTCCTGGGGATCGAAATTAAGGTCGCGGAAAGTTTGTTCGAAGTTCTGGAAGTTGTGTCCGCCAATGACACCTCCTCTAGTATTGACTCTTTTGACAGTGGCAACGTGGCTGGCAAGATCGGGACCGTCTTCGAGTTGGATCACTACAAGGTCAGCGTCGATACGGAATTGAACACCTCCGATGATGACGGATTTGCCCTCGTTGAGGGCTTTGAGTTCTGCGGCGGTGAAGGTGGTGGTGGACCAGTGGGCGGCGATCCGTGCTGCTGCGAAGGGGAGCAGGGCCGTCACGAGGGAGATGGTTCCATCGACGGGATCTTTTTCGTAATAGTAGAATCCGGCGTCAGTGAGCATGATCCCAGTGGAAACATAGGGGCCCACGACAGGGGTGAACGCGGTGACAAGTGCCGCGAAAGGAAGAATAATGTGTTTGTATTTGTCCCACCCGGTTCGTGACTCGTCAATACGTTCCTGTCGGGTGTAATAGCCAGCGATGCCCGCAACATCACTGACGAATTGGCCGGGAGAGTCAGGGTCAGTCATACCCGCGACAAGCAATGCTTGGACAAACCATTGAGCGGAAGCAGCGTCCAATCCACGGGCAGTGAACATGTCATACACCGATTGGGACACGCTCATAGTCTGATCATGCGTCTCGCCAGCATCGACAACAATCTCAGTCAACCCTGACCCATAACGGGTGATCATCCAATCAGGATTGTTCACCGCGGCACGCCACACCCCACCCATGGGGTCGATGATCACATCATGGGAGCCATCTGGGTTGGTCAGAGGGTCAATCACAGGACCCATGACACCGGGACCCCACCAGTCCACTGGTTGGTGAGGGGTAAGATCATGTCCACCAGCCCCCATCCATGTGTCCTCACACTGTTGGATGGCGTCGGCGATCCCGGTGAGGAATGCATCGGGCCACACGCCACGCCCGATCACCAGGGACAACAACTGGGCGCCAGGACTGCCTTGTGGTTGATCTGTGATGAAATTCGCCCATTTTTGGGTGAAGAACTCCAATTGTGTTGGGTCCATGGTGGCTGTGGCCTGGCTGAGCGTGCCACCCAACAGGTCCAGCATGATCGCATACTGCTCATCAAAACCGGACACTAAACATGGGGACACCGTCGTGAGGTAATTGTGTTCACTATTGGCCAAACCCACCAGGGCGGCGATCTGGATTGGGTCCAGACGAGCGGCCAACGCTGCCGCAAACTCTGGATTGCCCGCATTACGTGCCAATAAATCGATCAACTCGGCGGGTATCTCGCCAGGATTGGACCCATTTGCCTGGTTCTCCCACTGAGTGATCAGGGCAGCGATCCGTTCGGCGTCAGCACTGATCAACGCCGCATCGTCGTACCACACTGTTTGTCCCGCCCAGGAGCTCAGCCATGGTTTGTCTGTCATCAGTGTTTCAATGGCGAAATCCAGCCTTCTGGACGCATCGTCCAGAATCGCATTCAGACGCCATATCGTCGACCCGTTCCATCCCCACCGGGACAAATCCGGGTACGACAACCCCACATACTCCAGATTCGATCGCATGCGCGACGCCGCAGGTGGAGCATCCGCAATCAAGTCTTTCAACCCACGGACAAACCTGTCCATCTCATCGGTGTTAATGAACACGACCGCCATGGTTCCCCCCTCAAATGTTCCGCCACCGGGTGGGCCATGAGCCCTTCCAGCACAGGGTCCTCCTGGCGGTTGTACGCCTGGTCAAACTCATCCTGGACACCATCAGCGATTGCGAGCGCATCAGCCTTCATGCCCGACAACTCCAACTGCACCGCATCTGACTGTCCACCTTGCCACGCCTTCACCAACGCATCTGTGACTGTGGTCATCATCGACCGGAAGGTCTCCCTATCCGCGCTGCACCCAGTCCGTTCCGCATCAATCGCGGCTTTATACGGATTAGGCACATACACTGGTTCGCTCATCAGACTCACCCCTCGTGAATTACCCAATGACAAGATAATATCATGCGTTCACATGCCACGTTGCCTCCCCTGCCATCCTGACGAAGCCAACACCTAGGACGATGGAGGTGAACAGGTAAGATGTTTCCATGGCTTTTTTCGATTTCCCCGAGGAAAAACTGCGTACGTACACCGGTCAGGCCACCCTGCCCGACGACTTCGAAGCTTTCTGGGGTTCCACCCTGGACGAGCAGCTCCCCAAGGATCTGATGATCCAGTTGGAAAAAGTAGATGTGCCCATCACCGCCTATGACGTCTACGACATGAGCTTCCTGGGCTACGACGGGACCCGGATCCACGCATGGGTACGGGTGCCGCTGAACTGCACAGGCCCACAGGCGAGCGTGGTCAATTATCTGGGGTACTCCTGTTCGCGCGGCTATCCGTGGAGGGATTCCCATTTCGCCCAGGCCGGGTACGTCCACATCACCATGGATTCCCGCTCCCAGGGATGGGGAACCCGCAGTTTCGGTGCGTTGAGCCCCGACCCTGATCCTGCCCGGTCCCAGATGGCCGCCCCCGGGGTCATGACATCCGGGGTCCTGGACCGCGAGACCTACTACTACCGGCGCATCTACATCGACGCCGTCCGTGCCATCCAGGCGGCCCTGACTCTCACATGGGTCGATCCGGACCGCCTCATCGTGGCCGGGGCCAGCCAGGGCGGAGGTCTCACCCTCGCTGCGACAGGATTGGCGGCGATGGCGGGGATCAATGTGGCGGCCTGCCTGCCCGACGTACCGTTCCTGTGCGATTTCCCTCGCGCCGTCGGATTGACCGACGCTTACCCGTACTGTGAAATCGTGGACTATCTGTGCGCCTATCCCCATCTGGGCGACCAGGTCTTCACCACCCTGTCCTATTTCGACGGTGTGAACTTCGCCCGTTTCGGGTCGGCGCCTGCCTTGTTTTCCACCGGTCTGATGGACGAGATCTGCCCTCCCTCAACGGTTTTCGCTGCTTACAACACGTACGCGGGCGCAGACAAGGCCATCAAGGTTTGGCCGTGGAACACCCATGACGGCGGCGGGGACCACATGATCTACGAGCAATTGCTGTGGTTGGGCAAACACCTGAGCTGACTCACCTCATCCGGTCCCGGTAAACCACCTGGGAGGCGATGGGCAGGATCGGCATGGACGCGATCGTGACCAGCAGGGAAAGGGCCGAAGACCCCAACGCCATGGGGACCATCTGGGTCCACGCCTGCCAGATCGAGTCCGGACCATAGGGCGGATTCTGCGCCCATGACATCTCCGACAAACTGAAAGGAAGGACGGTCATCTGATTGGCGATGCCGACAGCGATCTCGTAGAGGAGGATGATCACGAAGATGATCCCAGCTGAGCCCTTGGTGATGATCCAACTGCGTGACAAGGCTTGCCACACTGTGAGGTTTTCACTTGTCATCACGGGGAAAGCCAGGAACCATTTTACATTCAATATGCACGCCACCACTGCGAAAACGAGCAACCCCACACACACCGCGACGAGGACCGTGACTAATTTCATCATCATCTCGTCGGCACAGTCGTAGTATGTGCATTGCATCGCGTCGGTGACGATATGGATCATCCACACAATGAGGCCATAGGTGACGGCCCCGTACGCGACTGCCAGGCCCAACGCCGCAGGAAGCAGGGATGACAGCCTCGTGAATCCCATCTTCATCGCGTCGCCGACGAGGACACGCCGGCCCTGGTACTCGCCTTCCGTGATGGCGCAGAATCCCAGGCTCGCCCACCATCCCACCAGGATGAGGGCGAAAAAGAACACTGCCCCTGCCAGCGCGGCCTCTGCAGGTATTGCGGTCAACAGGTTTGACACACCGAGATTCACTCGTTGGACGATGCTGGCGATCCACCAAACCATGGCGAAAGTGTACGCGATCACCACCGCGATCATCACGCCCCCCGCAGTCGATCCCAACCCCATCAACGCGCCGAAACGGGCCTTGTAGACACGGAAGGTCGCCTTCACTGTTTCCCCGAAATCCAGCGGCCGCCGAACTGGCGGGAGCCATGGGGCGCCCGGGTACGGCGGTGGATACTGACCATAGGGGCCATAACTGTTGGGCGGGTAGGGTCCGTACGAACCGTTGGGTGGTGAGCCATACGGGCCATTGGGAGGAGGAGGACCGTACGCACTGTTGGGCGGAGGACCATACGGACTGTTGGGCGGAGGACCATATGGGCCATTGGGAGGAGGAGTGTAGCCAGGCTGCATATCACAAGTGTAGCCAGAAAATGAGTGTGTAGGCTTGATCCAGAGGAATTGTCCACCCCAACACTGGAGATCGCAATGAAATATGGTCATTTTGACGACACATCGAGGGAATACGTGATCACGGATTGCCGCACCCCACTTCCATGGATCAACTACCTCGGCACACAAGACTTCTTCTCTCTGTGCTCCAACACGGGAGGCGGCTACGGGTTCTACCGTGACGCGAGATTGCGCAGGCTCACCCGTTTCAGGTACAACTCGATCCCGGCAGATTCTGAGGGACGGTACTTTTTCATCAATGACGCAGGCCGGGTCTGGTGCCCCACCTGGGCCCCGGTGCGCGGTGAGATCGAGGGGTACGAATGCCGCCACGGGTTCGGGTACACCCGCATCACCTCCAGGTTGTACGGGGTCGAGGCCTCGCAACTGATGTTCGTTCCTGTGGACGAGACCGCCGAGATCCATCAGTTGACGTTGACGAACACCGGTGACACGCCCAAGGACCTCCGGGTCTTCTCCTATGCCGAATTCTGCTTGTGGGACGCCCTGGATGATCAGTCCAACTATCAACGCAACCTGTCCCTGGCGGAGATGGAGGTGGACGGCTCGGCGATTTATCACCTCACGGAGTACCGCGAACGGCGAAATCACTTCGCGGTGTACGGGGTGAACTCCCCCATTGTCGGTTTCGACACCGACCGGGACACCTTCATCGGGGCGTACCGCCATCTGGGAGAAGCAGAGGTTCCCCTGAGCGGCCGGTCTCGTGGCTCCACGGCTTCCGGGTGGTACCCCATCGCCTCCCATCATCTGTGCGTCCATCTCGAGGCGGGTGAAACTTCGGATCTCATCTTCGTCCTGGGGTACGTCGAGAATGATCCGGATGACAAATGGGAGTCGCCCGGCGTGGTGAAGAAGGACCGCGCCCGGGCCCTGCTCTCCCGGTTTTCCACCACCGAACAGGTGAATCAGGCGATGGACGAGCTGGCACAGTATTGGGAGGACCTGTTGTCCGTTTTCCGCATCGAGTCGGCTGATCCCAAACTGGATCGGATGGTCAACCTGTGGAACCCCTACCAGTGCATGGCGACGTTCAACCTGTCACGCTCCGCGTCGTACTTCGAGACGGGAATCGGGCGGGGCATGGGTTTCCGTGATTCCAACCAGGATCTGCTGGGCATCGTCTCCATGGTGCCGGAGCGAGCCAGGCAACGTTTGTTGGATCTGGCCGCGACCCAGTTCCGCGACGGTTCGGCGTACCATCAGTACCAGCCGTTGACCAAGAGGGGCAATAACGATCTGGGCTCGGGATTCAACGACGATCCTTTGTGGTTGGTGTGGGGCGCCGTGACGTACATCAAGGAAACCGGCGACATGGGGATCCTGGATGAGCCCGTCCCTTTCGAAAACGACGATACCTTGTCGAAACCCCTTGTCGATCACCTGATCGCGTCCTGGCGCCATGTCGAGGACAATCTCGGACCCCATGGTTTGCCGCTCATCGGACGAGCCGACTGGAACGACTGCCTCAATCTCAACGCCTTCACCACCACTGCCGGCGAGTCCTTCCAAACGACCACCAATCGGGAAGGGAAGGTTGCCGAGTCGGTGTTCATCGCTGGGATGTTTTGCGCGATCGGCCCGGATCTGGCCATTCTGCTGGACCACACCGGCCTGGGTGAGGAGGCCGGAACGCTACGCCGCGACATCGCCGCCATGCGAGAGGCGATCCTGACACACGGCTGGGACGGAGAGTGGTACTTGAGGGCGTACGACGCATTCTCGGCTCCCGTGGGAACACACAATGACACTGAGGGGCAGATCTTCATCGAACCGCAAGGAATGTGCGTCATGGCCGGGGTGGGCGTCAAGGAGGGGTACGCGAAGAAGGCGCTTGATTCGGTGGTCAGCCGTCTCGGCAGCGAACATGGGTTGGCTCTCGTGGCACCGGCGTACCGCTCCTATCGGGTCAATCTGGGCGAGATCACCAGCTATCCCCCGGGGTACAAGGAGAACGGCGGGATCTTCTGCCACAACAACCCCTGGATCATCATCGCGGAGACGATCGCCGGGGATCCCGGTCGTGCGTTCGACTACTACCGCCGCATCACCCCCGCGTACCGAGAGTCCATCTCAGATGTCCACCAACTGGAACCCTACGTCTACGCGCAGATGATCACTGGAGTCGAGGCCCCCCGTTTCGGCCAGGCGAAGAACTCCTGGCTCACGGGGGCCGCGGCCTGGGCCTACCATGCGATCACCAACTGGATCCTGGGAGTACGCGCGGACTTCAACGGACTGATCGTTGACCCGAAAATCCCAGAAGGATTCGGCGACTTCACGGTGACGAGGGTTTTCCGCGACGCCACGTACCACATAACCGTGTCCGGATCCGGAAGCGGTTATCTGAGCGTGGACGGCGTCCCCCTCGAAGGCAACCTCGTCCCCCTGGCCACCCCCGGCGCCCATGTGAACGTCGTCTGGCGCGCCGCATAACCTGCTTACTGGCGGGATCTTTGCCCATCACGGGCAATAATCACGCCCGCTACCGGTTCAGGCGGGCCGCAGTAAGTCCAGACGTCCAGTCTCCTGGGCCGTCTTCAGGGCGAGGATGCCGGTGACGATTGTCGGGTTCATGATCCGACCGGCGAATATGGCGTCCACGATCTCATCGACCGAGGCCCAGCCGAGGTCCATGTCGGCTTCCTCACCCTCCAATCGGAACCCCTCGGGCCGTTTCACCGGGGTCAATCCGCGAGCCAGGTAGAGCCGTACGTGCTGGGTCGAACAACCCGGAGTGGCATAGGTGTCCACGAGGACCGACCACTGGGACGCGGCGAGCCCGAACTCTTCAGCCAACTCACGTTTGGCCGTTTCGAGGGGAGATTCACCTTCCAGATCGCACAGGCCCGCGGGGGCCTCCACCAGTCGACGGCGTACGGGATGGCGGTACTGTTGCTCGATCGCCACCCGGCCCTGGTCGTCCATCGCGATGATACCGACCGAATTGGGATGCTCCAGATAGTTGCGCATCATGGTCCCCCCATCGGGGGTCGTGACCTCGTCCACGACGAAATCCATCAGGATCCCACGAGTGGTCGATTTCCGCACGTACGGCCAGGTGACGGCTTCGTCTCTCAACTCCATCACGAGTTCTTCCGTTCCAGTGCCGCCTGAATCAGGCCCACGAACAACGGATGAGGCTTGGTCGGACGGGATTTGAGTTCGGGATGGGCCTGAGTAGCCACGAAGAAGGGATGGATCCCAGATGGCAACTCGATGAATTCCACCAGCCTGGAATCCGGGGAGGTCCCCGAAATCACCAGCCCGGCTTCCTCCAATTGCTCACGATAAGCATTGTTCACTTCATAGCGATGACGATGGCGCTCGCTGACCTTGGTCGTGCCGTACAGTGACGCGACAATAGAGCCTTTCACCAGCTCGGCAGGGTACGCGCCGAGCCTCATCGTACCGCCCATGTCCCCTTCCCCGGAGACGATGTCGACCTGCTCAGCCATGGTCGCGATGACGGGGTACGGGGTTTCGGGGTCGAACTCGGTCGACGCCGCACCCTCCAACCCGGCCATGTTGCGAGCCACTTCCATCACCATGCACTGTAGTCCCAGACAAAGCCCCAGGATGGGAATCTTGTTCTCCCGGGCGTACTCGATGGCGCCGATCTTGCCCTCGACCCCACGGATCCCGAAACCGCCCGGGATGACCACACCGTCGACGCCGCCGAGCTTCTTCTTCGCCCCAGCCTCAGTCTCACAGTCGTCGGATTTCACCCACTTGATGGTGACCTTGGCCCAATTGGCGAAGCCGCCCGCGCGCAGGGCCTCGCACACCGACAGGTAGGCGTCGGGCAAATCGATGTACTTTCCCACAAGGGCAATCGTGACCTCGTCTTTGGGTTCGTGGACCCTCGCCAGCAGGTCGTCCCACTTCTTCCAATTCACATCGCGGAAAGCCAGGTTAAGCCTGCGCACGACGTACGCATCCAGTCCCTCGGTGAAGAGCACCTTGGGGATGTCGTAGATGCTCGGCGCGTCGGGGCAGGAGATCACAGCCTCCTCGTCCACGTCGCACATCAGGGCGATCTTGTGTTTGATGGAATCCGAGATGGGCCGGTCCGCACGGCACACCAGGGCATCCGGCTGGATGCCGACCTGCCGCAGCGCGGCCACCGAGTGCTGGGTCGGCTTGGTTTTCAATTCTTTGCTCGGCCCGATATAGGGCACGAGGGAGACATGCAGGAAGAAGACGTTCTCCCGCCCGAGCTCCCGTCGCACCTGCCTGGCAGCTTCGAGGAAAGGCAGGGACTCAATGTCGCCGACAGTGCCGCCGATCTCATGGATGACAACGTCGATCCCCGGTGTCGCCATCGCCAGCATCTCCTCCTTGATGGCGTTGGTGATGTGAGGGATGACCTGAACCGTGTCGCCCAGATAGTCCCCACGCCTCTCTTTGGCGATCACATGAGAATAAATCTTGCCAGTGGTGGCGTTGGCCGCCCCCGTCAGGTCCCGGTCGAGGAAACGTTCATAGTGTCCGATGTCGAGATCCGTCTCGGCCCCGTCCTCGGTGACGAAGACCTCGCCATGCTGGAAGGGATTCATCGTACCCGGGTCGACATTGATGTACGGGTCCATCTTCTGCATCGTGACCTTGAGGCCACGGCCCACAAGGAGGGAACCCAGAGAGGAGGCGGTCAAGCCCTTCCCGAGAGAAGACACGACTCCGCCAGTAACGAATATATGTTTGGTTTTCTTACGCTCTGCCACGGAACTCCAGCTTATCCGATTCTTCAACCCCGGCGCCACCGGACAGATCCATACCTTGGAATCTTCGCAGTTGTGAAGAAGACTCACCATGTGCGTCTGAAGCAATTCATCAGAACTGCGACAATGACAGCACTCGGTCTTCGATGAGTCCGGAATCCGGGCTCAGCTTTTCATCGATGCGGCTTCGGCGAGCAACTCTCGCGCGTGGGCCAACGAGGAAGACGTCTGGTCCAGTCCTCCCATCATGCGGGCCAATTCGACCAGCCGATCCTCGCCCGTCACCTGGGTGAGTCCTGACGCGGTCACCTCGCCGTCGTCGGCTTTGGCGACCACATAGTGGGTGTCGGCGAAGGCAGCCACCTGGGCCAGATGGGTGACGACGATCACCTGTCCCCCGCTCGCCAATCGGGCCAGCCGCCCGCCCACCTGGAGTCCGACGGCACCCCCGATTCCAGCGTCCACTTCGTCGAACACGAAGGTCTGTTTCAATGAGGAGTCCGCGAGCACCACCTCGATGGCCAGCCGTACGCGGGACAATTCCCCGCCTGAGGCGACTTTGCCCAGGGGCGCCGGTTCACTGCCCGGATTCGCGGTGAACAACAAGGACACCGCGTCGGCGCCCCACGGGCCCAGTTCCGGCAGGGGTGAGATGGCGAACTCCACGCGGGCATGGGGCATGGCCAAAGCAGTCAATTCCCTCGCGACCCGGGTTCCGAAGTCTTGTGCAGCCCGGGTACGAAGGGCTGTCATTCGCAGGGCCAACTCACTCAGTTCACCATCCAGGGCGTCGATCCGCTCCCCCAGTTCGGTGATCCTGTCATCCGAGCCCTCCAACTGTCCCAGTCTTGCCCGAGCCTCATCAGCCCACTGCAGCACGGCTGTCGCATCCGGACCGTACTTCCTTGTCAAAGCCCTCAACTCGGCCAGCCGGATCTCGATCCACTCCAAACGTACGGGGTCGGCCGTGAGATCGGCCAGATAACTCGACGTTTGCCCGGCCAGATCCGCGGCGAGAGCCGAAATCTCCTCAGCCTGGTTGGCCAGATTTTCGGCCCGGGGGTCCATGTGCGCCACATCGTGCAATGCTTTCTTCGCCATGGCCATCAGGGTCAGTACGGGTGAAGAATCCGACTCGTCATCTCCTGCCAGAGCGACCATGGCAGTGTAGGCATCCGTCCGCAACTCGTCGGCGTCCTGAAGGATCTTGGCTTCCTCTGCCAAAGCCGTGTCCTCCCCCTCTTCAGGTCCGACCTTCTCGATTTCGGCCACCCCGAAAGCCAACATGTCAGCTTCCCTGGCCCTTTCCCTGGCTGTGGACTCGAGCGCCTCCAGTTCTGCGGTGAGCGTTCTACGTTCCTCGAACTGGGTGCGGTACCGTTCCAGGATCCCCGCCATTTCTGGCCCGGCAGCCCGGTCGAGGACTTGGCGCTGCCTCTCCGGGGTGGACAACCTCACCTGTTCGGACTGGCCGTGGATGGTGACCAGATCGGAGCCGATCTGGTAGGCGACTGTCTGGGTCACGCTCGTACCCCCGATCCAGGAACGGCTGCGCCCGCCTGCTGACACCTGTCGGGCAATCAACAATTCGCCGTCTTCGACCACTCCTCCCGCCTCGACGACAGCGTCGGCGCACCCTGCGGGGAGGTCGGTGAACCGAGCTTCGATATGCGCCGTACCGGTTTTGTTCCTCACCGTGGAGGAATCAGCACGGGCCCCGGCGACGAGGCTCAACCCCTGGACCACCATGGTCTTCCCGGCGCCGGTTTCTCCTGTGACCACGGTCAGTCCGGGGCCAGGGCACAAGCTCGCCTGTTCGATCACTCCTAATTGTTTGATTGTGAGTTCCAAAAGCATCGGGGTCTCCCTATCCGTGTCCGCGCCAGCCCTCGATGGGAAGTTCGAATTTCTTCACCAAACGAGAGGTGAAGGGCTGTTCGGACAGCCTGGCCACCAACAAGTTGTGCGGATAACGCTGGATCTCCAGCCGGGATCCTTCCGGCACATCGATGGTCCGTGCTCCATCGCATATCACGACCCCCGGCACAGGCGGAAGAAGATCCAGCCGTACGCGCGAATCTGGGGCGAGCACCATGGAACGAGCGAACAGAGCATGGGCCGACAGGGGGACGACCTGGTACGCCTCCAGTTGAGGCCACATGACCGGACCGCCTGCTGAGAAGGCGTACGCGGTGGAGCCCGTCGGGGTTGAAACAAGGATCCCATCGCAGGCCCATCTCGACACCGGCAACCCGTCGATCACAACCAAACAGTCGATCATCTTCATCCGTGAGGCTTTCTCAAGCGACACCTCGTTGATCGCCACAGACGTCCAGGAGGGGGTCTCGGAATCGTCGGTGTAGAGCTTGACCTCGATCGTCATCCGGTGTTCCAGGATGAAATTCCCCTCGACGACGTGGTCCACCAACTCCTGCATCTGGGCCATTTCCAACTCGGCGAGGAAACCGACATGTCCGAGATTGACCCCCAGCACAGGGATGTCGCAGTCGAGTGCCATCTCGGCCGCGCGAAGGATTGTGCCATCTCCCCCAAAGACGACGACCACCTCAGCCGACGGGAGCGTCTCAGGTGTGATGTCAGCCAGATTGGCTTTCGGCACCCGGGCGTGGATCTGCTCACGGGCGTCGGGCACGACCAGGCATCGGACCTCGGTGGGAAGCGCCTCAATGAATTGGCAGGCGCCTTCCAACGCAGGCTGACGCGATGCGTGGATCCATACGGCGATTGTCCGGGCAGTGTTCACATGTATTACTTTAGCCCGGATCCACCGATTCGTGCCTGCTGCGCGTCCCCATCCGGGCTACGACTCGGCCTGATCCGTACTGCCGGAAACGGGACCCTGACACGGGGGCAGCATGGCGGTCTTCCCGCATCCGGGGCACGTCACCTGGCACCGCCCGTCGAAGCTGTGAGCCGTGAACATATAGTGGACGCGGCTCACCTGGAAATGTTTTCCGCAGTCGGGACACTCAAAGTGATGGCTGGACGCCCGCAGAGACATCCGTACCACCTGGACGATGATGAGCACCACCACGACGATGAGGACATAGACGAATGTCGGCATGAGTATTCCTCCTTGAGCTAGATCTCTTTGTGTGAGTAGATTCTGGTGGAGATCCAGATGGAGATGACCAGCAGGGTCACCCCACCGACGACTCCAATGACAGGTAACAACCATATATGGTTATTGAAAAACTGGGTGGCGCTGCTCGTGGCCAGGGTGACGTTGAAATAGCGGGTGACGAGCAATGCCGCCAGTACGACGAGGTAGAGTGGCAGCATCGTCAGAACGTACGTCTTGGAGAATCCAAAACGGAAGTAAATCGGGAAAGCCACACTGGTTGAGAAGCAGTAATAGAGGAACGCCGCGCCGATGGCCGCCCAGAAGATCAGCAAGTCATAACTCGCCCCGGGCGTCAACGTTCCGCGATTCGGTCCCAGAGATCCCATGTCCGACCCTGAGATCGTCGCTGCGAGCCAACCGAGGAGGCCCGCGACGACGGTTGCCCCGAGCCCGATCACAAGCCCGAACATGTATCGCCCGACCACGACGTCGCTGCGACGCAGCGGCAGTGTGCCGTACAGTCTCTCCCCGTGGTTCCGTTCGCTGATGGCGAAGACCCCGCCGGAGATGAACACGCCGAGCACGATGGTCAAGATGACAGTGAAGATGGGCATCTTCACCAGGGCGCCGATTCCCAGTGCGACGAGGAAAAGGATCGGGTACATGCTCAAATAAAACTTGCCGGTCCTGAAATCGAGCTTGACCGCGTTCACGATCCTATTCATGGGTCCCCCCATCACTGGGCGCAATCCTGACGAAGTCAGGATCTCCGCCACCCCGACTCCCGTCCTTGGCAATGTGGATCAGGATCTCGTCGATGGTCGGCGGCTGCTCGGTGATACCCGGTGGGAGAGCCTTCACCTGAGCTGATTGGACCATCCCCGTGAAACCCGAACGAGTCCTTTCCAGGCCGATGACTTTGCTTTTCACCTCGTCGGTGAGGTCGTCGACGCCGCCCGTGACGATGGAAAAATGCTCCAACAGGCCATCTTTGGTGCCTGTGTAGAAAACGGTGCCGCGCTCGATCACGGTGATGTAGTCGGCGATCCGCTCCAGGTCGGAGGTGATGTGAGTGGAGAAGAAGACGGACTTGTCCCCGTCGGCGATATAGTCTGCGAGAATGTCGAGCAGTTCCTCCCTCGCCACAGGATCCAGTCCGGATGTCGGCTCGTCGAGGATCAACAGTTTCGCACCGTGGCTCATGGCGACTGCGAGCATGAGTTTCATCTTCATGCCGCGGGAGAGTTCCTGCACCTTTTTGTCAGGCGGCAGCTCGAAATCTTTGAGGAAGTCATGGTACAAATCCGTGTCCCAGTCTTTGTAGAACCCCCTCAGGGCCTTCTCCACCTCCCGTACGCGCCAGGAGGAGACGAAGAAGATCTCGTCGAAAACGGTGCCCAGTTCCTGCTTGATCTCCAACTCGTCGGCGATGTTGTCGGCTCCGAAGATTTTTATCTCCCCACTCTCACGCTTCGCCATGTTCAAGATGCAGCGAATCGTGGTCGTCTTCCCGGCTCCGTTTTGGCCGACAAAGCCCATGATGTACCCCGTGGGAAGGGTCAATGAGACAGAGTTGAGATGGAAATCCCCATAAGATTTGCACAGGTCATGCACGTCCAAGGCTTGGCTCATTGCTCCCCTCCAGTACGAAATCGAATATGTGTTCCAGTTCTTCTTTGGTCAGTTGTGCGATGCGTGCGATCTCGATGGCCGCCTCGAAATGCTCCTCGATCTTGCCGACCAGCTGTTCACGGATGAGGTCGTTGTTCGTCGAGGCGACAAAACATCCCTTGCCCTGCGCGGTGACGATATAGCCTTCCTGTTCCAGTTCCGTGTACGCCCGTGTGGTCGTGATGACACTGACTTTCAGGTCTCTGGCCAACTGTCTGATCGATGGCAACATGTCGCCTTCATGGAGTTCCCCCGTGAGAATCGACACCTTGATCTGTTCTTTGATCTGCTCATAGATCGGAATCCCAGGCGAATTCTTGATCTGAATCGCCATCCCCGTCCCTTCTGTCCTTGCTGTATATGTGCCATATTAACACTTGACCGAGGTACCTGTCATCCCACGTCATCGTGCCGTACCTCATCCATTGTGCGGAAATGTCGCTGAATTCGGACATTTCCGCACAATAGATCGAGTACGGCAACCGTGCTTGCCAAATAGATCTGAATGAGAGCTGTGGGATGATAGGTATATAGATCATTTTCCGAGGCAGGCATCATGGAACATACAGCATTGATCATCGTCGATGTCCAGAACGACTTCTGCGAAGGCGGTTCCCTCGCCGTGTCCGGCGGCGCGGCAGTGGCAATGAAAATCAGCGAGTACGCGCGGAGCCACACCTACGCTCTGGTCGTCGCGACCCGGGATTCCCACATCGATCCCGGTGCCCATTTCTCCGACGCACCGGACTACGTCGATTCCTGGCCCCCGCACTGCCGAGTGGGCACCTGGGGCCAGAACCTCCATCCCGCCTTGGATTTGGACCGTCTGGATTCCGTTGTTGACAAGGGATTTTACGCAGCCTGTTATTCGGGGTTCGAAGGGATCGACGCCTGGGGGCGTTGCCTGGACGACCTCCTGAAGCACCACGGGATCTTGGCTGTCGATGTTGTTGGGGTCGCCACCGATTATTGCGTCAAACAAACGGCTCTCGACGCGGTACGACTGGGCTACGCCACCCGCGTACTGATTGGTCTCACCGCCGCCGTCGCCCCCGACAACATAGACGTCGTCATCTCCGAACTCGTCTCAGCCGGTGCCTCCGTCCTGCGATCCTGACCTCCAGCCCCGTCATCCTGACCCCATCAGGATGACAGCTTCTGGAACAGACAGAAGACTTCTTGGTTCCCTTTCTCGCCGGTCAGGGCACTGGGGGCTGACCACGCAAGGGACCATCCCAGTTCACGAGCCCGCTCAACGACCGATTCAACCGCCTGGATCCGTACTCGCTCATCTGCCACGACCCCATGAGAGTCCAACCCCTTCCGGCCCACTTCGAATTGGGGTTTGACAAGGACAAGAGCGTACCCGTCTTCCCTCAGAACACTGAACAATCGATCCAGGATGAGCCGTAGCGAGATGAAAGAAACGTCCGCGACCACCAGATCAACCGGCTCGGAATCCACATGCCCCAACGTCAGATCGCGAAGGTTCACCCCCTCCTCAACGACGACCCGCGGGTCGAGGCGTACGAGTGGAGCCATCTGGTCATGGCCGACATCCACGGCGTAAACCAGTGACGCGCCGCGCTCCAATAGAACCTGAGTGAATCCCCCGGTGGACGCCCCAGCATCCAGAGCCCTTCCCACAACCAGGGTTCCGCATTCATCCAGGGCGTGGATGAGTTTGTGCGCCGCACGCGAGACGTACGGATCTTGTCGTACCCCGATGACCGAGTCCGGACCCACTTGTGTGGCCGGCTTCACATGGTCGATCCCCTCGATCCTCACCCGGTCGGTTTCAATCAATTGCCGGGCATGGCTGCGCGAACGGGCCAATCCCCGTTCCACAAGGGCAAGGTCACACCGCATCACTGGTGTTGAGGTACTCCTGGAGGGCATTTTGAGCCTCTTTCAAGATGGCAGGATGCTCGTCCACACCCATGTCAGCCAGACCGGCCACCTTCTCCAACGCCTCATCCACAATCGGGTTCCCCGTGGCCGGGGGTTTGTCCACATCACTCATGGACTCAATCATACTGTTCCATTCATACCTCGAATGCTGCGGGGCGCGAATCGGGGGATCAGCGGCCCCAACACCCCGATTCGCGCCCCGCAGACATTGAACATCGTTCAGCGAT
>JGI24699J35502_11134187_pt1 | contig 48001 bp, 43 predicted proteins | sample TergutMp193P4_FD_35502 | JGI IMG/M metagenome (IMG submission 35502)
CCTTTGCTTTGTAGAAGATTTGACCCCGAAATGGCGGATTTTCGGGCCAAACTTTATACAAAGCGAAGATTCGTTGTAGGAAATCATGCGATTGGGATGAGTGATGAATCTCTGGAGATGAGAGCAGACTCCACGGAGCGTACGATCTTGTTGGGAGTACGAAGTTGGTCGGCGGTGACAGTGATCACCATCCACCCCTGCCCCTGAAGAGCCCGGCGTCGATCGGCGTCGATCTCCATCTGTCTACGACTGCCCACATGGACCAAGCCGTCATATTCCACTGCGACTTTTTCCTTGTCGTAACCTAAATCGACATGGTAGACCCTACCCTCCTCAGGACACGGAACTTCCACATTGACGAGCGGTTCGGGAAGTCCCGCTCGTACCAGCAACAACCGCAACCTGGTCTCATAGAGGGAGTCCGTCCCCGCCCTGACCCACTTCATCGCGATGGATGCCCTTCTGATTCCTGATCGCCCCGCCAGTGCTGGCAGTGCTGACCTCATTTCGTTGAGGGTGAGCAGGGGATCCCGCCTGCGTACGAACCCGTCGCCAACCTCCACGAGTTCATCAACTCGCGCTCCCCGCAATTGCAACCAATGCTCCACCGGATCCAGGATCGGCAACCCCCAACACGAACCCCATATGGTGAATGGGTACGCACATTGATGGGCGATCACGCCCCGACGCATGGGACGGTTCGTGCCATGAGGTACGAGAATGTGGCACTGATTCCAATCCTCCAACCTTTGCGGCAAGGCCACGTCCATCATTTGAAGTGCTGTCGCGCCAAACAAAACGAAACCCTTGCCTTTGTATGCAGTCATGACTGCATAGGTACGGGCCATGAACTCGGCTCGCCGACATTCCCACTCATCCCGCCCAGATGAGGGCGGTCCATACACCCCCCAACTCAAGCGTTGATATCCGAGACGTGAGAAGTTTTTACTGGTCACATCACCCGAGCGGGCGAGGCGAATCTGCCGCGAATCGTAAAATGTCATATCTCCACTCTGGGCGATACGAACCACCGGTCGCTAGAGGGTCGAACCACATCTGTGGATAACTCCCCAATTTTCTCCCATCCCCACTCGGCCCAAATCCCGACACCTTCATTTGCTTTGTAGAAGATTTGACCCCGAAATGTCCGATTTTCGGGCCAAATTCCATACGGAGCAAACTAATCTTGTGGAATAGTCGGGTTTCCCGATGGTGTCACCGTACGCAGTATTGGGTGCCCCGGTACGCTTTGTACCCGTGGTCGAGGTCGAGGAAGACGATGTCGTGGTGGGGTTTGCGATCCTCGGGGGGAGGCGGTGTCATGTAATCGCCGTAGAAAATGGTGAGATATTCGTCCCATCCGGCCGGCACGGGGACCATCTGGGATTCGAACTCGACCTGGGCCACATCGCGGAAAGCGGCCAGGGGGAAAACTTTCCTCATGTACATCGGACCGCTGTAGAGGTACCGTACCCACGGAGTCGACCCGTACGGCGTGGACGTCATCCGCGACTCGGCGAACCTCCACAAACGATGACGAGCGTGGGGGGAGCGGACCAGCCCCAGCAAAGCCCTGCATCCCCATTCCATGAGTTTCCCGTGGTTGGTGGGCACGAATTGCGCGTTGTACAGGTTGTACACCATTGCCCACATCACCTGCACAGCACGGCCCACCCGCGAACCGGGGCACCCGTCCAGCGGGATGACGTCCAGGGAAAGTCCCTGGACCATGTCGATGTCCCAATGCTCAGCGGTCACGCAACACGTGGTCGTGTCATAGATCTTCACCATCGGGTCACGAGTCACCAGGGTCTCAGTGGTCCACACAACCGGATAACGCTCGACATCGGCATACACCGGCCAGAGTTCCATGAAAAGGTCGAAATCCGGCCTGGGCATGATCACATCCAGATCGTCGTCCCACGCGATGAACCCCTTCTCGCGGATGGCGCCCAACAACCCGCCCGCGTCCAGGAAACAGGTCAGGTCGTGTGCGTCGCAAAACGAGACGAAGTAGTCGAAAATCTCCAGGGATTTCATCTGGAGCGCCCTGATCTGCTCGGCGCTCAAACTGAGAGGTTCCGGGGTTGCCATGGGCTGCCTTCCAACGAGTACGACTGGATGATAGATTACCAACCATGCCGGATTCCGCCAACGCCCCCCAGATCAGTGTGATCCTCCCCGTCCACAACGGCGAATCCCGCCTGGAGGCGTGTCTGGACGCCCTGTGCGCGCAAACCGCCGAATCCATGGAGATCATCGCCATCGACGACGGGTCCACCGATTCCTCACCCGCGATCCTCGACGGGTACCCCGACCCGCGTCTCACGGTCGTCCATCAGGCCAGGTCGGGGGTGTGGGGGGCACGCATCACAGGGATATCGCTGGCGAGAGGGGAGTGGGTGGCCTTCTGCGACGCCGACGACATCCCCCATCCGGATCTGTACTCCTGCCTGCTCGAATCCGCCAGGGCCAACCACGCCCAGATGGCGGTGTGCGCCTACCGACGCATGGACGCGCGTACGGGCAACCTCCTGGCGGTCGAGATGACACCGCGCTCGACGACGTTGAAACCGGCCCAGGATCCGGTCGGCTTCGCTGCCATCAACACGGCCCTGTGGAACAAGATGTTTCGCATGGACGCCGTACGGTCTTGCCTGGCGGTACGGGGGGTCGCGGGCCAGGACAAGCCGCGCCTGATGGAGGACATGGTCCTGATCGCGTCCACGGCGGGCCGCGTTGACCAGGTGAGTTTCGTGAAGGAACCTTTGTACGACTATTTCGTCCACCCGGGCTCTTCGATGAGGACACTGTCTGCTTCCGATGCGCGTACGGTCGCCCAGTGGCTGAAGCTGGTGAGGGAGGATGTTTCGGATGACGTACGGGCCTGCGTGGACGTGATGGCGTTCGTCCACCTGGGTGTTTCAGCGGTTGACAACCTCATTCGTACGGCGTCGCGCCCCGAGTTGAACGACTATTTGCGCTGGGTGCGCACAACCCTGACCCGTGATTTTCCCCGGTACACCACCCGTGCGAGATCCTCCACCCCGGTGATCCTGCGCCTGCGGATCGCCCGGGCGATGTTCAGGCTGGGCCTGTTGGTTCCCGCGATGAGATTCCTCGACCTGGTGACCCGCCACGCCAATCGCGAAGTGAAGTGGTAAGTCATCCTGTCATCCTGGCGCTGTCAGGATCTCCGTCTCGCCCGTACTGAATAAACAACCAGAGCCACCCCGAAGATGAGGCTCAGGGCCGCGGTGAGGCTGAGGTAGAGAAGGCAGGCCCCCATGAGCCCCTGGGCCCTCACCCACATCGCGGAGAAGACCAATGAGAGGAGGGCGACCGCGGCGTACCCCCATGCCATGAAGGACTGGCGCCTGATGATGGTCAGCAGGGTGCTCAGCAACCCGGTCAGGGCGACGAAGAAACCGGCAAGGATCAATGCCATGAACTCGGGCATGAACATGGACAGGTCCACCTGGAAGATCCAGGACAGGATGGGCAGGCCGAAGAGGTACCCCACGACGCAGCACAGGGCGCCCACCGCCGTGATCATCCCCACCAGCCGCCAGGTGATCCGCCGGAACGCCTGAAGATCCCGGTTCTGCCACAAGGTGGCGAGCCGGGCGATCAGCGGGTTGAACATGAAGGTCGCCACAAGGGAAATGGCGAACGCGGGGGTGGCGAGGAAGGTGTACTGGGCCTGCGTCACCGAATCGGACACCTGGTCGATGGCGTAGCGAGGGGCATTGTTCACGTACACCGTGAGAGCCCAGGCAATGAACATGGGTGAACAGGCACGAAGAAGCCCCACGATCCCGCGCGGCGAACCCTTGTCGTCGGTGAGGAATCCCCTCAGGATGAGCCATGTCAGCCCCGCGAAGGCCAACCCGGCGGCGATGACGGTGAGAATCAGGGCCCAGGTCAGGTTTCCCAGCGCCAGGGTCGCGACCGTGAAGACGACCATCGTGACCACGTACCGCAACGCGCAGGCACGGGCGCCGATGTCGAGGCGGTGGTGCTGCTGGAAGAAGGACAAGACGACATCCTCGATCACGTCGACAGTTTTCAAGCCGACCATGAGGGCGATGATCCCGATTTTGAACGGGCTATAGGTTCCCGATATCCCTTGCCAGGCGAGGAAGCCGCCGGCGATCAGCCACATCGCGGCCACAGTGACCCCCCGCGCGGCCGCGTACTGCAGGAAGCTGAAACGCCCTGACACGTCGGAGGCCTGGTAGCGGCTCACCCCGAAGGTGCCCACGCACCCGAAGAGGAAGGCCTGGGCGGCGCCGATGGCAAGTACGCCGGTTTGTTCCTCGCCGAGTCGGTTCTGGGCGACGATGGCCATGAGCATGGATTGGAAGGCGAACAACCCGGAGGACACGGAGTTCCACACGAAAGCGTTGCGTTCGATTTTCTGATCGTTGAGCAGGAAGGATCGAAGGCTCATGTGTCCGTCATCCTGCCAGCTTCCGTTGTCATCCTGGCGCGGTCTGGATCTCCGGTCCCGCCATCAACAGGGGGAGCAGGGGGTACGTCGGGGGCCTCCATGAGGCTGATCTGGCGGACGAGCTTGGCGAAACGTTGGTCGTCGATCCGGCGGCGCAGGCTGTTGTTGACGGCCATGAAGATGACCACGACCACCAGGCAGTACAAGACCAGGTCCGCGCCGCGCCCGATGCCGATCAGGTTCGCGAGGTGGGTGGTCCAGTCGGGGAAGAGGATGGCCAGCACGGCGATGGCGACGAACGCCAACGCCAGGATTTTGGTCAGCGCCCGAGTACGGGAGGAGTACGACCGCAAGAAGACGGCCATGATGGCCAGGACGGCCACGATCAACAGGATCTTAAGAATCATTGTCTGAACGCTTTCGCCGTGAGTGTGTCGGTGAGAATGTTCACCGCGTTGAGGCCGGACTGTCCCTTCGCCATGGAGTACGCAGTGTAGTCGATTGTCACAGGGACCTCTGTGTAGGTGTAATGATTCTTGGCGATCTTCTCGGTGAACTCCGACGCATGCCGGTAGCCGGTTTCTTGCAGGTCGATCGTGGAGGCGACATGACGGTTGAACAGTCGCAACCCGTTGTGCGCGTCGGTGAGTTTGAGCCCAGATGTGAGGTTGGAGAACATGACCGCTCCCTTCAAAATCAGCCGTCTCGACCGTGGGATGGTGTTCGGCCTGAGGAATCGCGACCCCAAGACGATGTCCACACCGGTGTCGATGATGGTTTGGCGCATGGTGAGCACATCCTCGATTCGGTGCTGCCCGTCAGCGTCGAAGGAGGCGAAATAGTCCACCGGCAGGCGCAGGGCGTACTCGATCCCGGTCTGGAGAGCAGCGCCCTGGCCCAGGTTCACCACATGTGTCAGCGTCGACGCCCCGGACTCACGGGCCAAGGCTCCGGTGGAGTCCGTGCTCCCGTCGTCCACGCACACGACATAGGCGAACGCCGTCCTCGCCGCGGCGAGGGTGGAGGCGATGACCTTCTCCTCATTGTGGGCGGGGATGATGAGCGCCGTGTCAATGATCTGCACAACGTACATACTACCGACGTGGTAAGGAAGATGTCCTTTCGCCATGAACTTGACCATTGGTGGCAGGACGAGCAGTGTAAGTGGCTCGGATCAGGTGGTGAATGGTAAAATCACCAACCATGCCAGATGACACTAGCGACCCCACGGTTAGTGTGATACTCCCTGTCCGCAACGGTGAGTCGCAACTGGAAGCCTGCCTGGATGCTCTTTTGGCCCAGACATATGACTCAATGGAAGTCATCGCCATTGATGATGGTTCCACTGATGCTACTCCGGCTATCTTGGACAAGCGCATGGTTGAGGACTCAAGACTGCACGTCATCCATCAGACTCAGGCTGGGGTCTGGGCGGCTCGCTTGACTGGAATCTCGATGGCAAAAGGGAAATGGCTGTCGGCCTGCGATGCTGACGATATCCCGCATCCAGAACTGATCTCCAAACTGCTCAACTCCGCTGAGTCCAATAACGCGCAAATGGCTGTGTGCTCGTATCAGCGCTTGGATGCTCATACAGGAGCCTTAGTCGCAGTCGAATCTGTTCCTCGTACAGCCACCTTGAAACCAGATAAGGACCCTGTTGGGTTTGCCTGCATAAACGCTGCCTTGTGGAACAAACTGGTACACATGGATGTGGTCAGATCATCCTTAGTGGTCAAGGGCGCCGCGCATCAAGACAAACCGCGCCTGATGGAAGACATGGTCCTGCTGGCTTCCTTCGTCACTCATGTCGAGACTGTCAGTTTCGTCCACGAGCCTTTGTATGACTATTTTGTGAGTCCAACCTCTTCGATGAGAACCCTCACTGTGGAAGATGCCCAAACTGTGGCACGATGGCTGAAAATAGTGAGGTCTGGCACAGAAGACCGATTGAAGGCATGCTTGGATGTGATGGCTTTCCTTCATCTGGGGGTCGCAGCCCTCGACAATATGGCACGAACGACCTCGCGTCGACAGATCCACAGTTATTTACGATGGGTTCGAGGTGTGATGAGGCGAGATTTTCCGCGGTACACCGCTCCCGCCACGTCCACAGACGGATACATTAAGAAGTTGCGAATAGCTAGACGCCTGTTCCAAGTGGATCTTCTCCTGCCTGCGATCAGAGTCTTGGGTGTGGTGAATCGTCTGACCCATCGTGAAGTGACGTAGTTGTGAGTATCAAACATTTCCTCATCACATCCCGGAACGTCGACAGGTCAAGCACGATCTGGAACGCCAGCGCAAGCCTCGCATCGTCTTTCCAATCCGTGCTACTGCTGGTTCTGGTGTCGATTTTTCTCGGCGACGTTCAGGCTGGTGTCTTCTCGATAGCAACAGCGCAGTCCTACCTTTTCCTGACCATCGCCTTGTTCGGAATGCGTCGCTACCAGTCGTCGGATGTTGATCACCACTTCAGTTACTGGGAGTACGCCACCTCAAGGGTGCTTTCCTGCGGGGCTATGGTCCTCGTCGGCGCTGTCACATGTGTCGTTCTGCTCGTCACAGGTGATTACACAGTCGACAAGGTGATCGTGGTTCTGATTTGCACACTGCTGCGTGTCCCGGATGCCATGGAAGACATGTACCAAGGTTACTTCCAACTGTCCGGACGCCTCGATGTGAGCACGAAGATCAGCACTGTGAGGATGATCGTCTCAACACTGGCCTTCGTCGTGCCCATCGTACTGGGCAGCAGTCTCGTTGTTGCACTTGCTGCCCAACTGATCGTCTCAGCGGGTTGTTTGGCGATCCTTGTGCGTATGGTTCTGTCTGATTTCGTTGACTCCACAGCGAAACAAGGAAAAATAGGCAATGTATTCCGGCTGTTCAGGACATGTCTGCCCATCTTCATCACCGGATTCTTGTCGATCTACATTTACAATGCCCCGAAGTATGGGATTGACGCCGTCCTCGACGATCAGGCGCAGGCACGATATAACTATTTGTCAATGCCTTCTTATGTTATCCAAATGCTCTCTCTATTCATCTTCAACCCGATGATTTTCAAAATGTCCACCGCTTGGAGCCAGTCCCGAACGTCTGATCTGGCGAAAATGGTGTGGACAGTGGTGGCATGGATAGCAGGCATCACAGTGGCGTGCCTGGTTGGCGGGGCTCTGATTGGCCTGCCGATCCTGTCATGGTTGTACCAAACAGATCTCAATAGCTTCCTGTGGCAGTTCCTCATCCTCCTGCTCAGCGGGGGATTTGTTGCGCTGGTGGGCCTTCTCACTACTACTCTGACAATCATGAGATATCACAGGCTTCTCGTCGTTGGCTACATCGCTTCCGCAGCACTTGCGCTAACTTCGTCGTGGTGGATTCGATGGGGAAATTTGATGGGTGCCTGCTTGTTGTACGGAACACTCATTGTGCTTCAATGCATTGTTTTCATCCCAATCACGGTGTACGGCATACGCCGTCGGCGAATCGAGGCAGAAAAATGACTCAACCACTGCGCGTTTTGCATGTCATTGAGCGCATGGACAGAGGCGGGGCTGAAGCTTTGCTCATGAATCTCTACAGGGCTATCGACCGCGATGTCATCCAGTTCGACTTCATGGTGCACACGACCGAGAAAGCACAGTACGACGATGAGATCCGCGCATTGGGCGGACGGATCTTCCGGGTCAATCGGTTTTACGGGTACAACCCATACTCCTATCGACGAGCGTGGAATAAGTTCTTCACCGAACATCTGGAGCACGGGATGGTCCATGGCCACATCGCCAGTTCAGCCCCGATCTATCTGGGCGTCGCCCAAAAATTCGGGCGTACGACCATTGCTCACGCTCACAGTGACACCAATGGTCCAGGGCTTCTTGGATTCGCGCTGGGGGTGGTGAATAGATTCACACCCCGGGTGACGGACTACTTTTTTGCTTGTTCCGCCCAGGCCGCCAGACACAGGTTCGGCGCGTCGGTCACCGATCAGCCCAATTACTATTTCGTCCCCAATGGGATTGACACTGCAGAATACGCCTACAGTCCCCGGGCCCGCGAACGGGTACGTGAAGAATTCGAGTTGGGCGGGACGCCAGTCGTCGGGCATGTCGGAAGATTTGACCCGCAGAAGAACCACATGTTCCTCATCGACGTGTGGCGGAGGATCCTCGACAACATTCCCGATGCTCGCTTCCTCCTTGTTGGAGATGGGCCCCTGCGGGGAAAGGTGGAAAACAAGATCGCTGAGGCGGGGTTGAATGACAGGGTCATTCTCACAGGGGTGCGTACGGATGTCCCCGATTTGCTGTCCGCGATGGATGTCTTCTGCTTCCCGTCGATCCATGAGGGTTTGGGGATTGTCGTCCTTGAAGCACAAGCCAGTGGGTTGCCGTCTGTGATCACCGACACCATCCCCCCAGAAGTGGACGTCACCGACCAGGTGACCCGCCTGGCACTCAATCAAGGCACGCAGGTTTGGGCGGATATGGTCGCCAACCTGCTCGCCTCACCTGCCGTACGGGACGCGGTCAGTGCGAAGCAGGTGGCGGACGCGGGATTCGACGTGAACCAGGTGGCCAGTTGGCTCACCGATTTCTATCTGACGCACAACTTTGAGCGACGCGGACAAACTCCTGGGCAGTCTTCTCCCATGTGAACGTGGATTCGAGGCGTTTCTTGGCCGAAGTGATGGCAGACGATCTCCATTCGGGGTCCGTGAGCCCGTGGATGAGAGCATCGGCGATGACCTCAGGCTCGTGACCTGGGATGAGCCCGCCATAATCAGTGTCCAGTAGTTCGACGGTGCCTCCCACCGGGGTGGTCACGATGAAAGTCTCCAGAGCGACCGCTTCCAGTACGACAGTGGAGAAACCTTCCGAGTACGAGGGCAGACAAAATATGTCCGCCTGTTGGAGCAGGCTGAGGGCTTGAGGATGATCCAGGGCGCCGACGAAGATGACCCCGTCTTGGCCCAGAGATTCCAGTTCGTCGTACATCGGACCTTCCCCGGCCAGCAAGAGGTGTGCGTCAGGACAACGCTGACGTACGGAAGTCATAGCTTCCAAAAGCTCCCGAATCCCCTTCTCAGGGATCAGACGGCCGACATAGACAACAAGGGGAGTCGACGCCTCGAGGTCGTACGCGGATCGCGCGTCCCAGGTGCCGATCCTGGCCTGTTCCTCGATTTCGGAGATGTCCACAGCGTTGTACAACACGCCTTCAGCCCGAAGCCCGAACGTCCTCAACCATCTGGCGCCTTTTTTCGACACCGCATAGAACCGGGGGACGAAATGGTGGACGATGCGTGCCACCGCATGCTCGTACACATGGCTCAATGCATTGAGCAGGGGGGTGCCCATGGACAGGTAACCAGACCCGTGCTCGATGACGATCGCTGGCAGTCTGCGGTGGTGGCATTCCCAGGCAGCCCACACGGACATGATCCAGAACCGGGTGTTGACCAGCACAAGGTCAATGTGCCTGCTCCAGATTTTTTTCATCTGTGCCCGGAATTGACGTGTGGGGCGGGGCACCGGGAAACGTCCGCCCATCAACGGCCACGAATCCAACCTCACGATGTCCACACCCTCGTCGGTTTCGGCATCGGGGGCATCCGCGCGACTACTTGTCACGATCGTCACGTGATGACCGGCACGGGTCAGCGCGAGGGCGAGATTACGGGTGTAGCGTTCGATACCGCCGATCGAGGGCAGGTATTGGGCGGAGAAGAAGACAAACCTCACGGCTGTTCCTCGTTGTTTTTCCGGAATCCGTGAGCAGTTCGATCATTTTCGTCAGGCAATTGCATGTAGTCCCCATAGATACCGCGCAGCAACAGATCATGGTCTTGCGGGCAGGGCATCTCAGTGTCTTCGAAGGGTCGCAGCACTGGTTGGCCGTATGCGCCGATCGGAGAGACCTGGGTACGGTGGTTCATCATCGCCCCGTACGAGACCACCCAATTCTTTGGCCCATTGTCCCATCGGGTGGATCCCCACAGCATGACAGCTTTGATCAGGGATTTTGGCACCAATCGGGCCACATGGCTCAAAGCACGGATCACCGGGCTGGGGTCGTGATGGCCGTACTGTTTGGCGGACAGGGTCAACCGGGTGATGTCCATGAGAATTGCCGTCATGCTTTGCCGGATCGAGGATTGCCGGGGGAGATAGTCCAGGAGGAAGATGTCGACGAAGAGTCCGTTCTTGTCGGTGACGTCCTCAACCATGGTGTCGATGTACGGCTTGGGGCGCAGTTGGCGTACTTTGGGATGGAAGGACCAGAACTCCGGGGTCGTACGCCAGTCCTGGATGATGAAGTCCGGCCCCAACTCATCGCGTACAGCGAAGAACTTTTCATAGTTGTCTCTGGTCATCATGATGTCCACGTCGTCATCCCAGGGGATGAAACCCTGATGACGGATGGCGCCGATGAGCGTGCCGTAGATCAGGTAGTACGTGATGTGGTGGCGTTGGCAGATACGGTCGATGCGCTTGAGGATTTCGAGTTCCTGCACCTGCAGATCTCTCACCTGGGTGGTGTCCAGCATCTTCCACTCCTTGTTGTTCACCGAAATACTACCTCACTGTGCCACGATCGGGGCGTATGTCAGTTGTCCGGGTTACGTCCGATACCCTTCAGCGCACGGATGGGTGCTGTCACGGCCCGTACGATCTTGAAGATGGTCGAGTCGAGGACACCGTGAAGGGCGGCCGTGACATGACGGGACTCGTCGCGGGATTGGGACAACTCTGATTCGAGCCGCACGATGGTCGAGTCTCTTTGATGGATCTCGGCTCTGCCATGGTATGACATATGTTCGAAGAAGCCAATCTGGAAAGTGAGATTTTGAACGAGGGTTTCAGTGGTGAGGAGGCAATCAGCGTAGCGTTCATCGATTTTGGTTGATCGGGGTCCCAGGTCAGCGAGCACGCAGGGGAGGACACGATCCATCGAGTAGTCGTCAACGAAACGGGCACGATTGTTGTCTTGGAAGGTGCGTGCGTGGGGGAAACCCTCGATCAGTTGGGCAGTGATGTCTAAAGGGGTTTTGTGTTCGGGGGTGTCTCTGCCGGAGAAATTGTGGGTTGCCGCTCGATCGAAATTCTCATCATCCAGCCAGCCCGGACCCCCGTGGATGTCATAGACATAGACGGGAACTCCCATTGTCAGACAGTACTGCACAGTTTTCCCGATGGTGATCACCGCGTCGAAATTCGCCAGGAATTCGGGCGTGACAAGCTTGTACTCATCGCCGTACTCGCCTAGTACGACCGTGTGAACACCCTGATCCTCTAAGAGTACACGCGCTTGAGTGATTTCCTGCGGGGCGTGGTTCGACGTGATCAGCACGCTTCTCAGGTCGGACGCGGGCTGATAGCCGTACTGGGAGAACTCCGGGAGGCAGGGGTTGGGGAACAAGGCGAAGCGAGTGCGGTCGGCGTAGAGGTGTGCCTGCGCGTCTCGGGCCTCGGGGGAGACGAAGAGTATTGCCGACGCGATCTTCTCTTCCAGGTCGAACAGGAACGGCCGCTCTAGAGGGAGCCGCTCGAAGGCCGACATGTGGTGGAAAATGAAGACGGGTCTGTGGCTGGGATCGGTCTCAGTCAGTTCGGGGAAGAAGTTCTGGGGAAGGGTTTGGTGATGGACCCACACACAGTCGAAATCACCCAGATGCAGATCGTTGACCGGTTGGTCGACGACGGGAATGCCCCGATCGACGAAACATTGTTTCATCGGATCATGCAGATAGTGGGTGTAGACGCTCACAGATGCGCCCTGATTTGCCAAGAATGTGGCAAGTTCGAGAGTGACGACTTCTGAGCCTGCGAAACGGGCGAGACTCCCATTCGTGATGAGAAATCTGAGTTTGTTAAGCTCCATGCCCATTATTATTCCGGGTCGCCTGTCCATGGGCAAGTGAGGACGGAGCCTTGATGTAGCGTTCGATCATGGATCGTCCGGTGTCAGTCGTACGGTAGTAAACGTGTAGTCGCTGGTCGGAATCCAAATGGTACCGTGTCTCCTCCAGAAGGCCATTGGCTTCGGCTGTCATCAGGGTTTCTGTGATGGATTTGGGCGTGAACTGCCGGAAATTTTTGTAGTCCGAACCCAGCGCTTCAATAACCTGATCCACATCGGCTTCGTCAGTGTCCAGGAAAAGTCTGAGAATCGCGTAATTGAGGGGCAACATCACATCACCTCATCGAGAGGTTGTGTTTTCTTGCGGAACCAGTCCAGGGGGTTGACAGCGATCAGCAGGATGCCGAGCACCATCACGATCGCGGCTATCCAGGCGATGGGTTGGAGGGCCCATCCGTCCTCGTGGAAGATCACGCCCAGCACCAGCCAGCAGAAGAAGGGCGCCCAGAATGAGTACGCACCGTTGCAGGCCATGCCCAGAGCGGTTCCGCACATGGAGTTCGATTTGTACCACAGGCTGAACGCGAACAGGGCGAAGAACCCGCTGACAACGAAGAAAATCATCGACGACCCGGATGTGAACGCCTCGAATGTGAGGCGGGGAGCGAGAGAGATATTGCCTGCGATGAGTGCCATGATGGGGACGAGCACGACGAGGTTGACGATTCCTGATGTGAACTGCCGGATGGTGATCCCAATCTCATAGTCCACAACAGTTGTGCCGAACCCGGCCACGCAGCCCTCGATGGCCCATCCCAGAGCCGCGATGAAAGCGATGGCGCAACCGAGGACCGCTCCTGAATGGGCACCCTCCTGGAAGGAGGACCATCCGATCATGAGGGTCGCGGCCAGGCAGATGAGGATGCCCAGCATCATTCGGGGCGTGAGTTTCTGCTTGAAAAGGAAACGAGACAGGATCGCACCCAGGGCGGGACACAGCGCGGTGATGGGGGCGATGATCGATCCGGCTATCTGGAGCGCCACAACGTACGCCGCAGTGGCGATGGGCCCACCGATGACAGCACAGATCATGATGACCAAGCCGGGTTTGGTTTTGATGGAACGGAAAAAGTCCATCAGTTTGCCTTTGATCCCAGCGATCCCGATGGCCCAGATGGCGCTCACCAGGTCGTTGATCCCGGTGCCGAGCACACCGAGGAGATAGACGGTGACGAATGCGCTGAGCCCGGCGCCGCCGGCGTACCATCCGGCCCACACTCCTTTGCCCATAGCGACGGTGACGAAGGCGGAGAACAGTCCGTACGCCATCCCGGACATGATCCCGAAGGCGATCCCCTTGGCGAAAAAAGTGTGTGCCAGATGTGTTTTTTGAGTGTACGCGGTGTCAAGGGTAGTCATGCGAGTGCCCCCCTGTCCTTGAGCAACCGATAATAGTCCTTCATGTACCGGTACATGTCCATCGAGTATTCTCCGAAGTCAGAGCCCATTCCTTGCATATACTCGCTCCAGATGCTCCACAGGAATCCTTCAAGGGCGACGTAGAGGTAAAGATGGGTCTCCTCTTCAGGGGTTGGTTCACGCTGCAGGTAGAAGCGGAAGTCCTGATCGATCTGTTCCTTGGTGTGCAAGGCGTAGATACAGAAACTGGCGACGTCGAACAGGGGATCCGCGGCGCCGGAGTACTCCCAGTCGATGACGCGGGGCTCACCATTGGGAAGGAATAACACATTCGTATACAGGTAGTCGATGTGGCAGAGCACCTCGGGGACGTCCATGGTTCTGTGCAGGGCGAGCAGTTCGTCGGCTTTCCCCCGTACCTCGTCGAAATCTGCGAACCTGATGAAGTCGCCTTCTTCACAGAGCTTTTGATAGTAAGCGATGCGTTCTTCGATGTCGAACCGGTTTTTCGGATGGAGGGCGGCGTCATGGATTTTCTTGAGAGTGACCATGGCGACTCGGACCTCCTCGACGTTTGTGGGATCGCAGATGTGGGAATCCGTGTAGTACTTGGCAATTTTCACCCCCGTGTCTCCGTCGAAATAGCACACCTCATCCGACAGGCCGAGAGGGGTGACGAGTTCATAGTTGGCTTTCTCATCATGCCGGTCGATCAGTTTGTCCGTACCCGGACCAGGCTGACGGAAGACGTACGTGTCGCCCTTCACCTCGAAAATGAAACTGAGGTTTGTCATGCCACCGTCAAGGGGTCGGATGGCCGTGATCTCCGATTCAGGAATGTTGAAAACCTGGGAGATGATGGCGAGGCTTTGGTGGTTGGATTCGAACAGGTAGCTCGCGTCGTACTCCCGCAATTCCTCGAAGGACTCGAATTCATGGACATTGTCACGGTCCTGGCGCTTGATGTGGACGGGTAGTTCCTTGAGGTTCTCCCTGACGATGTTTTCCCAGAAATAGTCGTCGGTCCCGGGACGATGGTAGTAGTCCTCCAGGAGGTGGACGTACTTCGCCGAAAAGTCACGGGTGAAGAACGCGGGTCCGATCAGAGCCCAGCCATGGTCCACATTGAAATCGATCTTGGCGATCCGGTCGTACGCTCCGAGGGTGACACCCCATTCGTTCGCGGGGTGGTCGAAATAGACGCAGCTCATCCAGGAGTCGGGCTCATAGGTGGAGAAGATGTTCTGCTCGATCCAATTGTCGGCGACAAGGATGTACGAATTCTTGAGGTACTCCCGTGCGTGGTAGAGGCTCGCGAAATTGTTCTTTTTCGCGTACTCGGGGTTGTAGATGAGTTTCGCCCCGTACTTGTCGATGAGGTACTCGAACTTCTCTTTGAGGTAGCCGACGACGATGACAATCTCTGTGATGCCGACCTCGAGGAGTTGTTCGATCTGGTGCTCGATCATCGGAATCCCGTTGACCTTGACCAGCCCTTTGGGGGTCTCATAGGTGAAGGGTACGAAACGGGACCCGAAACCGGCCGCCAAAAGGATGGCATTGTCCACCTTGAACTGCTCCATCCATTCCCGCCCAGACGGGGTGAGTTCGTAGGTTCCAGCCGACTGGGTGAGAAATCCCTTGTCGGTGGCTTCTTTGACCAGTGCGTTGACACTGCCCACGGATTGGCTCAGTGCTGCGGCGAGTTGACGCTGGGATTTCATCGTACCGCCGGCGATAGCTCGGCACAGTCGCGCGAGATTGTTCATTGTCCGTACTCACTTGCTTATTGTTCAGAACGTTCAGAAAATTTAATTTAGTCAGAATAATGAACAGTGTCAAAGAATGGTTACGGTCCAGCGTGAGTACAGATGTCGTCGAGAGTTGCGTAAGTATAGGGGATATGAGGTTTCGGGTGGAGAAGACCTGTCGAATCAACATTGGCCAAGACGACAAGGCGACAGTAATTCCCTCCAGACTCTCGAAAAGTGACTGTGCTAAACAGTTACAGATTCACTGGTTAGGCAGAAGGCCGCGTACAACGGTACCGACTTCAGTCCTTGCATAGTCAGATTGTGTACCCTTAACCCGGTATCTATGGTTTTCGTGTCTATGAGATACGAAAACCATAGATAAACCGGCGAAGAGATTCAACTGCCGTCCCGGCACTAGATAACAAAAACCAAGACGTACCGCAAGCGCCGGGGATCCTGTCCTCACCAAGATAATATTATTAACTTCTGGGTCAATACAAACCGGTCATCTGATTCGCTGCCCAAAACTGCTTCTAGACACCAGGCGCTTCAGAGTTGATTACTTTTCTCACTTTTGGCATACACTGAATTAATTAAACGCGCAATCCATTTAGGCCACAGCATGGATAGTATCTGCTCATCTTCGCCACGCCGAATATTGTCACTTAGGTTTGCAGAAGTTGCTGATTGTTCATAAATCCTATGCCCCATTAGTTTTTCCGGTAGATATACAAAGTTACCAGGCCTAGAAGCGAAAGTGACCCAAGCTAAATAGTCGCAACTGTTTTTCAGTTTTGCATTGAAGATGCTGTCCCCTAGCATCGGTTTTACAAAGGTCACTGAAGGGCAGCAGATCGAGCAACCAAGACTTAAGACTCTTCTTTTAATTAAGGCACTTCTATTGAATCTGGGGTACTTGAGAATAGCATTCATGATTCTTTTCACCTGAAGAAGTCGGTTGGCTCTGATTGCTTGATCGTTTCGGATCTCATAGTAATCAGAGAATAGGAGTGACGCCTTTTGATTTTTCTCTAGGTAGTCATTTACGGTAGAAAGCATGCGTTCAAGATAGTTTGCCTCGTACCTGTCATCCTGGTGTGCCAGCGTAACAAGAGGTGTCTCTGCGGAATCATATCCGAAATTCCAATCGCCACCTAACGAAGAAGGCTGGGGATTGATGATCATACTCAGGGCGTATCGAGCACATATATCTTGTAAGAAGGCATTCGGTGTAGAAGTTGATAGAAGGACATTACCCAAGACCGTTTGTTTCTGTATGGATTGGATTGTCTGTTCGATATACGGGTTTTCTCTGTACCCGCATATAACAAAAGTATGATCCGAACTTGAGTACACTAGGCTTCTTTCTCTATGTGGGACAAATCTAAGCTCAGGAGAAGGAAATCATTCCCTTGGGGGAAGCTCTCATTCTGATCTTTGGAAACCCTGAGATATTGAGCTGATTTATGCACGGTGAACAGTGTATGCAATGGCGTGTGGAGCATGATAAAACGTTTGATCCTGAATAGACAATAAGCTTTTGTCACAATATGGTCTCTATAATTTCGCCTAAGACCACAATAGAAGTTGTTATGATCACTGTACATTCGTTTTCTCGTTGCAACACTTCCACTATTTGAGACCCCAACACCCCATTCATACCAATAGACGTTTTCATCAAAATAGTCGATTGTATCTGTCAAGGCTACAAGGGTGGCGACAAAGTCTTCACAGTATTTCACTTGATAGTCAGTGGCCAGCAGGGAGAAGTAGTTCTTTATATACTCCCTGTTGAAGAATAAACTCCCTGCTGGAATCCAATCCGCCCACAATAACTGTCGCTCAATTATGGCACCACGATTCTGAGGGGGAATATACATCTCAGGTTTTGACGGGGCGTTGAAGGGTCGAATAGTCAAGTTCTCGCCTTCTAAGGAATATGTCTTCACCTTGCCAAATGCAAGGCGGATACCATGTGCATGACTGAATTCACATATTTTTCTAAGAGTATCGGAAGAATATAGCATGTCCCCCGCTCCGATAACTTTGACGTACTCCCCATCTGCGAGTTCAAGAGCTCCACATATGTTCTTCACAGTTCCGACGTTGTTGCTATTGACAATGATCTTATAGTCGGAAAAACCGATCTGTGAAAAATAAGATTCGAGCTCTCTTTGTGGATTTTCGTTTGAGCAGTCATCGGTGACAATAATCTCGAAATCATCGAACTCTTGATTCACTATCGAATTGAGAGTGCGGACAATATCTGTGTATGACTGATTGTAGGTTGTTACGACGACACTGATGGGATGCATGTACTTCTCTCTATTTCATTGACTTTATTCCGTGCAATATGACCATACTACCTATCAAAACATAGACTGATAGACCAAGAATCAGGATAAAACTTGCCCCATTTTGTCCAAAGGTGATGATGCATGGAACACTGCCCAGGGCAACAATAGTAAATGAGATGATGCTTATCACAAGAAGGGTTTTTAACCTACGCAGGACAATGAGAATCGTGGACAAAAACCACGAAACAGCAACGAGGATGGTACAGACAACTAAAGGCATGAGTAGGTATGTGTATGGCCTAATAGCTGATCCAAATAACAGCACTAAGACCCAATCTCCGATTATTTTGAAACCGATAAATGCTATCGCAGAAAGACCGAGTAAGAATAACATCGTTTTCCAGAAAAGGGCAAGGAAAGCTTTTAGGTCACCACCGTTCAGGTGCTGAGCAAAAGGAGTTGTAAGTGGAGCGAAAATAAAACTTGCTGATACCTGGACGATCACTACAGGCATTCCGATAGTCGCGTAGACTCCCAGAACTTCAGTCCCTTCATGATGCTCAAGAAAGTATCGGGGTACCTGTGCGAGTGTATTGAAAATGAAGACAAAACAAGCAATTGGCAAACACTCTTTAAGTAGGTCCGTCACTGGTGTGCGCCATTTTTCATTCATCTTGCCAGGGCAAAACTGCCTTGCTTTTTTCAAGTCATAAAGAAATACAATAGCAAATGAACTCAAAACTAGTATAACTATTCCGCTTAGCAGGTCTTTAAACAAAGCGATCACAGCTATAAATAGTCCAAGGATTGCAACTCCTTTGATAATGAAGGATATGCCGATGTAATCCATACGCATTGCTTTTTGAAGTATCCCCTGGTAAACGTCTGACAGTGATTCGGATAGTTTGAAGCACATATAGGCCAGTATGCACTCACATATATACATGGGGTAATCATTAATGGCGAGGAATATTAGGCAGACAGCGAGCGCGACGACCGAGGTAATGTAGCGCGAGAGGATGTACGCCGATGGGGGGTATTTTCCTGTAATGTCAGATACCTGAAAACTACGCATGCCGTAAAGACTGATTCCGATGAAAGAACCAGCAATAGCGATTGCTAATGAAAAGACGCCAGCGCTTTCAAAGCCCAGAAGCTTCACAACGAAAAAGCTGAGAAGCCACTGAGAAAATAAATATACTAGATTTCCCGCGCTGTTCCAGGCTATGTTCTTTTTGACACTAAGCGGACCATCAGACAAGTTAAACAGCCTTCCAAGAGGCGAACATGGAATCAAATATTTTTATAACTTTGCCAGGAATGCCTACGACAATACTGTTGTTCGGAACATCTTTGGTCACTACAGAATTAGCCCCTATAATAACCCCATTTCCGATGTGGACACCTTTCAAAATGCATACGTTCTCCCCGATCCAGACGTTATCGCCAATCTCAATGGGTTCGGCGAACAATTTCCTCTCATTCGGGATGGACCATGGCACTGAATCTTCCGAAGTTTCCGAATATTCGCCATGGCTGAGATCACTGATGAAGATTTTTGACGCCATAAGACAGTTATCACCAATAACTATTCTATCTGCGACTGCGATATGCACGTTGTCCCCAATCTTGCAGTTCTCCCCAATGATGAGTTTCTTTGTTTTATCTCCCTTGTCTCCAAAAACCTCCAGCCGACAAGAATAACCTGTGGTAAATCCTTTCCCGAATACAATACGAGGTTTCCCGCGCACGTAAATTGGGCGGCGCACAAGGAAAGCTCCCCTGTAAAAGAGCTTAGTGACGACAGATGAGTAGAACAGTTTTGCCAATTCTGAGAATGTGTAGTAATTGTCAAAAAAGAACATTGCTTAAACCTATCTGAACTGACTATTATTGGGGGTCGGGATTACCACTGGGTGTAGATTCAGTTTGTGGCGGAGCAGTTGGGGGAATGGACTCTAGTTCGTTGCGTAAGATGGCGGCTTCCTCGGCCAGACGGCGTACCTTGTCCTCTTGAGAGGAGACCTCAAGGGAGAGCTGGAGGCAGATTCCCAACAGCAGCAGGATAGACAGGGTGAACAGGAGGTTGGAACCCACCTGGATCCCGAGAACGGAGGCGACGCGGTTCAATAGATGGGGGAAGATCACCAACACCAGGCAGGCGATTCCCACCAGTCCCCACAAGACCGCGTACTTTTCCTTCAGCTTGCGGGACCGCAGCAGAAGGAAGATGGCGATGAGCATTACCACGGTGATAATGCAAAAGAAGACAGTTGAGCGTATCACGTCACTCCTCCTGTGTTGGCGGGGCGCCGAGTCAGTGCGATGCCCAGGGCGACCATGGATCGTAGAAGATAGATGGAGGATTTGAATGGGTTGTGCGAGGGAGTCCCCGCCCGTCGGGTCCTCATGGAAACCGGCACCTCGGTCACTGTCAATCCTGAACGAATGGCTCCCACAAGGGAGTCCACGGTGTCACCGAGGTATTCAGCCGGGTAGTGACGGCAGTATTGTTCAATGGTACGCCGGTTGGCCGCTCGGAACCCACTGGTGATATCCGTCAGTTTCGTGTGAGCCATATGGGACAGGATGACGGCGAGTAACCCCATTGCCCATTTCCGGGGCCCATGGACGACATAATCTCCCTTGTCAGCGAAACGAGAACCGATGGAAATATCGGCTTCGTCCAATCCGGTCATCACCCTCACGATGTCGGCTGGATCATGTTGTCCGTCGGCGTCCACCTGGATCGCCTGATCATAGCCAAACTTCTTGGCGTATTCGTATCCCGCCCGCATAGCGCCACCCACGCCAAGGTTGAAAGGCAGTTGCAAGACGGTGACGCCAGCTTCGGCGGCGATCTTGGCAGTCGAATCTGTCGAACCGTCATCCACAACGAGGATGTCCATGTCGACTTTAGAGCGGATTTCTTCGAGGGTGGGGAAGAGAGAGTCAGCCTCGTTCCACGCGGGTACGATGATCAACTGCTTCACAGGTGACCTCCATCCGCCGTCATTTCTGTCGGTCATCTTATCACGGGCGGTAGCATCCAAAAAGGAAAAGCAGTGTCGAGGTCCAGGGAGGACGCCGGTGTTGGGAGACCATCGGATAACGCCTGAGGTGTTTCCATCTCGACGCAAAAGAGCTCTGGTCGAGGAAAGCAGCAAGCATCGCGCGGTCATCCTCACTCAGTTCATCCCCGATCGTCTCAAACAGAGCTTGGGCCTGTCTTGTCAATGCCGATCTGTCCCCGCCGACGAGGCGTTTCACATCGCGGACTATCTTCTGGAGCCATGTGGCGCCGTACCCGATCTCATTGTGAGAATGCAAGCGGTAGTACGCATGGGGGACCGGGTCGAAGATCACAGTCCCCGTCCCAGCAGCCAGGCAGTACAACCACCAATCATGCATGATGGCGTCGGGGTTGATCGTACGGCGGTACATCTCCGCGAGAGGCCCATTGAAAGCCATCGTGTGTCCGGGGGCGATGTTTTGGAACAAAGAGTTATGGAATGATGGCCGGGGCGCGTCATCAGTGACACCAATGGGGGAGAGGCTGGCGTCGGCGGTGACGGACCGTCCGCAATACAGGGTGGGACCTTTCGCATCCGCGAGAGCGGCAGCGGCGATCTCCGCTTTGTCAGGCATCCACACATCATCCTGGTCGCAGAGCATGATCGTGGGGAATGAGGGATCAGCCGCGCCGATGAGTGCGGTGAAAGAATCCCGGGCCCCCAGATTTTCCTCGCGCATGACTTCGACGGACAAAGGCGCCAGATCCGTTGCCTCGATCAGGGATCTCGTGGAGTCGGTCGACCCGTCGTCGCGGATCAGCAGATGGATCCTATCGGCCGCGCTTTGGGCGCGCAGACTCTCTAACTGATCGGACAGGAAGGATTCACCATTGTGGGCGGACAGGAGGATGAGGATGTCACGCATCATCACTCCTTGCTTGTTTCCCACGCTCGCGCAAATGATAGGCGAAGCGTCGAAGGGGCGCGGGCAAATGGCGGTAAAGGGGACCGCGTACGATCTTATTACGCAGATATTGCCGTTTTGTCGTGAACCCCATCGCAAGAAATTGTTTCTGGAGCTGAGCCTCTGAGCGTGCCAGGATTTTGCCGCCGCGCCTGCTGAACGCGCCCGCGCCAACCCTATAATGGACCAGGACCTGGGGAAGATTGGCAGCCTTGGCCCCGTTCATGAGCAGCATTGCCCACAACAGGTAGTCCTCCATCTGCTTGAGTTCGGGATAGCCGCCGACAGCCTCGACCGCCGATTTGCGAAAGACGACAGTCGGATGGTGGAAGGGGCTTTCCATCCTGGCCTGGCGTTCGATCTCCGCCTGGGCCGTTTCCACTGGGCGTACGATCTCAGGATGGCGGGGATCATCGGTGAACTCGGCGATCGCGGACCCCACGATGTCGTACCCCGATGCGATCAGCGGGACCTGGAGAGCGAAACGTTGGGGCAGACAAATGTCGTCCGCGTCCGCCCGAGCGACGATGTCGGTTGTCACATGGGCCAGACCATTGTTGAGAGCCGCAGCCAAGCCCATGTGCTCCTGTTTCACGACTGTGACGCTCGGATCGGAGGAAACTTCCTCGAGCCAACGGCTCAGACCGTCGCCGACCGGACCGTCCTGGACGATGACCACACGGGTCGGGTGAAGGTCCTGGGCTTTGGTCGCGCTGTCGTACGCGGGACGCACATACATCTCGTCGTCCCTGCCGTACACAGCCATGAGGAGTGTGAAATCATCCATTGCCGACTTTCTGAGCGATCCCGATAACGACTGTACCATGCAGGTCCAGAACAAACCCGTCAGATGAAGAGCAGATACGCAACATTTCGGGAGAATCCGGTCTTCCACACTCCTAGTTTGATCACTGAGGAAATCCTGCCCAGCTTGTTCTTCGTCGGGATGGCGCAATAGCCGCGAAGCAATGTCACCTGGTCGTTGTCGAGTTTGTCCGCGAAGGTGTCCAGGAATTCCTGGGCCTGAGGGTAGGTCTTGGCGATGTCAGCCTTCACCTGATTCGGATTGACCAACCTGCTCATCTTGTATTTGAGCGTCCGCATGTCGGTCACCCCGATCTGGTTGGCCCGGTGTTGGCGGTAGAGGATGGTACGGTCGTCGATGTGGCCCATGTGGCCGAACGCGGCTGCGATGAGTGAGATCCACCAGTCGTGCATCACCATGTGGCGTGGGGTGTACGTGATCAGGCCGGCCAAAGCCCTGTTGTACATGATGGTGCAGCCGGTGGCTGTGTTCTGGATGATCTGATCCTTGAGGGTTGTACGGTCGTAGTTCGCGAAGGTGGACTGCTGGAAAGAACTCGCTTGAGGCGTCAGGTCCTCGTCTACAACGGTCAGATCGGAATGCATCAGACATGGTGTGGAAGCACCCCACACCGTTTCCATCTGCGTGATTTTCTCGTACGAGAGGCGAACCTTGTCCGGCAGCCAGATGTCATCCTGGTCGCAGAGCATGAGGTAATCGTCTCGTACGTTCGTCATCATGGATATGAAATTCTGCGCCGAACCGCCGGAATTGGATGGATTTCTCACCACCTCGACCAACTCGGGATATTTCGATTGATAATCGCGAAGGATGGCGAGCGTCGAATCAGTCGAACAATCGTCGTGGATGAGAATCCGATCCGGCATGAGGGTCTGGTTCAGCAGGGAGTCCAGTTGTTCCCCAACCCACTTCTCCCCGTTGAAGGTGCCCATCAGGACCGTGATCACGAATGGTCCTTGAACTCGATCTGCGGTTCGGAGTATACCGGCCCTATGACATGTTTGTAGCTACGAATGGCGAAGTAGGCGACCCGCGTAATGGAATCGATGGGCAGATCATCCCCGTCTCGCAAGGAGATGTTGATGGTGTAGTCCCCTTCGCCCAGATTTAGGTCCGGCAAAGTCAGTTGGAAGCTCGTGACGCCAGGTTTCGATGGCATGGTCCACTTCAATGTGGTCCTCGTGTCGAGAGTCAGGAAAGCGTTGCCGAGGAAATTCTCAATGCTGACCCCCATTGCCCAGTTCTCAACGGCTTCAGGGAATTTCACTTCACAGTTGATGTGGAGGTCTGCCCCTGGAGGCATGACCACCTGGAAGTCCGAGTCGTGGCGCGAGCCGACCGAGTCTGTGAGATAGACCCGCTCGATCCGGCCTGAGAACGGGGACTGCTGCGAGTCGTCTTGAGTCTTGGCGGCGTTGATCGCTTCTTGATAGTCGCGGCGGAGCCGCCCAAGGGCCACGATGGGGGTGTCGTCTTCGATGATGTGCCCGTGTTCGAGGACGATTGCCCTGTCGCACACATCGGCCACCTGCGCGGAGGAATGGGAGACGAAGATGATGGTACGACCTTCTTCCTGGAAGCGCTTGATGGTTTCCAAGCATTTGGCCTGGAAGGGTTCATCACCCACGGCGAGCACCTCGTCGACGAGGAGGATGTCAGGATCGACATGGACCGCGACAGCGAAAGCCAGCCGCACGTACATGCCGGAAGAGTAGAACTTGACCTGGGTGTCGATGAAATCTCCGATACCCGAGAAATCGACGATGGCGTCGAAATATCGGTCCGTCTCTATTCGGCTCAGCCCTAAAATGGCTGCGTTGAGGTAGACGTTCTCACGACCGGACAGATCCGGATGGAAACCGGCCCCCAGTTCGAGCAGGGCGGCCACACGCCCACGTACCAGCACGTTGCCTGTGTCGGGCGCTAGTATTCCTCCGATGATCTTGAGAAGGGTCGACTTCCCTGAGCCGTTCGGCCCGACCAATCCCACAGATTCTCCGATCCCGATTGTGAGGTCGATCTGGTCCAGAGCGGTGAACTTTTCTTCGTGCAGTTTTCCTGCACGGGCGTTGACGAGGCGTTCTTTGAGAGATTTCTGCTTGCGAATGGTGAAATTTTTGGTGATGTTCTCCAGTTTGACGACGTCGATGCTCATCAGATCTCCTGGGCGAAGTTGCGTTGAAGTTTGGCGAAGACCCGTTGGGACAACCACAATGCGATCAGTCCCACTCCGAGGGCGACGAGGAGGCGGTAGCCCAGGTATGAGGGCCATGAGTAATCCACGTTGGTGTTCCACAAGACCCGTTGCATGCCCATAACGGACAGGGTCATTGGGTTGGCCAAGTAGATCTCCTGGATGATCGTACTTACAGTGGCGCTGAAGTGGTCGACGAGGAAGCTTTGCACCATCGGCCAAGGGTAGATGATGGGGGATGCGTAGAAGCCAATCATGAGTGCCACGTCCGTGAGATATTGGATGTCACGGTAATAAACATTGAGCGCGGCCAGAAGCAGGGCCAAGGCGACGCCCCACACCAGGACGACCAGGATCGACAAAGGAAGGTGGAAGAAGTTGATGCCGGCGGTGAAGCCAGATGTGATCAGGACCAGGAAGATGAGGATGACCAACTGGATAGCGAAATTGAACAATGCCGAGCCCACACTGGCCAGGGGGAAGATCTCTCTGGGCAGGCGTGTTTTCTTCACAATCCCAACATTGGCAAGGATCGAACTGGTCCCCATGGCGACGATTTCTTGGAACAAGGACCAGATGGCAAGGCCGGAATAGATGTAGATGACAAAAGGAGGGTAGTTCACTCCAACTCGCAGGAACTGCCCGATGACGAGGTAGTAAATGAGGAGTTGGACGAGTGGGCGAATGAGGCTCCACAATAAGCCGAGAGCAGAGTTTTTGTATTTGGCTCTGATTTCTCTCTTGACGAGCAGTCCCAACAACTGTCGTCGGGCCCAGATGTCCTTGAAGGATTCCCAGGTTCCCGTGAAAAGTCCGGACTTGGGGGAGATGTTGCACAACGGTTGCAGGGCGAGACGTTCTGCACGTTCATCGGCTACGCTCACGCTATCCCACCTTCCTTGAATTGAATCCATCCGGGAAAACAATACCAGCAGACTCCAGAAGATGAGGCATGGGATAGAATGACGGCGAAGTTTGTAAGAAAGGACTTTCATGCTCGAGATGGTCAGGTCAATCGTAAACCGTGTCTTTCCTGACTACACGCTTCGTGGAAGGCTTTTCCGTCGAGCGGCGGCAAAACTCGGCCTGTTACGGGATCCATCGTGGAGCCGTGCGTATTTCGACTGGATCCAGTCAATTGAACCAGGATTGTTCCATCCAATCTGTCAGGCGACGGGGGAGACTCCATTGATTAGTGTAGTTGTTCCTTTTTTTAACACCCCTGACCGATATGCCCAACCTTTGCTGGACTCAATATCAAGCCAGTCTTTCCAAGGGTGGGAACTTATCGTGGCAGATGCTTCAACTGATGAGGAAGCCTCCAAGCGTATAAGATCATATGCCACCCGTGATCCGCGATTCGTCTATGTGAGACTTGCCCGTAACGCTGGGATCGCCCAAAACACCAACGAAGCCCTCACCCATGCGCGGGGAACCTACATTGCCTTCGCTGACCATGATGATGTGTTGAGCCACAACGCTCTCAATGAGATGGTTGTGGCCATTGGGAACGACGAGGATGTGGACATCCTTTACAGTGATGAAGATGTTCTCTCAGAGGATGGAGTGATGAGGAAAGGGCCTTTCTTCAAACCAGCGTGGTCGCCGCATATGTTCCTTGAGATGAATTATACCAATCATTTGTCGGTGATTCGCCGGTGCCTCATCGACGAGGTCGGCGGGTTGAGGCCCGACTTGGATGGGGCCCAAGACTACGATTTGCTGCTACGTATCCATGCCCTCAGTCGTCCCATGCGGGTGCGTCATATTCCGGCTGTCCTCTATCACTGGAGGGAGGCGGAGCATTCAACCGCACGCGACATCTCCACAAAGAGGTACGCGATCGACGCTGGTCGCCGTGGATTGGAAGACTATCTGCGTGCCGTTGGTGTCAGCTATGAAGAGACTTCAGATGTGGACGGGCGGCCAGGGTGGTACAGAATCCGACCCCGGCAATCCTGCACGGTCCTTGTTCTCGTTTCTGTGTCGCAGGATCAGCGTCTCAACCAGGATGTCGCCAAGGAGCTAGAAGCGAGGACGAGCGGGAAATGGGTAGTCCCCATTTTCGAACCAGTTCCACCCGGCACCGATCTGAAGGGATTCGCATCGACTCGAACAGAAGACATTGTCGTCATCCAGCGATGTGAGTGTTTCCCAGACGAGCCCACATGGTTGGACGACCTCACGGGAGTCTTAGCACTGCCTCGTACGATTGCAGTTGCGCCGTTGGTCATAGATGAGGAATCGAGGGTTGTCAATGCCGGCCTGGTGAACGAAGGTGGGAAATTGACCCCCCTCTATCCAGGATGCCCGGTCACCAGCGGGGGATTGGCCGGTCCGGCAGATCTGGTCAGAGATGCTGACGGACTGTCCACCCATCTCATCGCCTTTTCCAGACTGACTCCCTATGATGCTCTTTGGCTGAATGCTGTCATCAGCAAACCCGCGTGTGAGGAAAGTTTGGTCGTGTGGGGGCACACCAAGGTTGTCCATCATCCGCTCAGCCATCCAGATGGGATCCTCAATCCAAACCTGAACCTGATAGCGGCAGGCGTTGCTCTGCCAGAACCAGAGGAGACGCCGTGGAAAAGGTAGCCTGCATCGTTGTCACGTGGAATAACGAATCCATCATCTCTGAGTGCCTGGAATCGATTCTAGCGCAAGAGGGGATCAGCCCCCAGATCTATGTGTTCGACAACCATTCCACGGACTCGACCATTGATGTCGTACGAGGATTTGGGGAAGTCCGCCTCTTCAGGTCGAAGAAGAACATGGGATTCGCCAAGGGTAACAACGTCATGATCGAAAAGGTGCTTGATGACACTGAGGTTCAATGGGTGGCATTGGTGAATTCTGACGCCAGATTGGACCCAGCCTGGGCCAAGACTCTGATCGATTTCGCGATAGGCCGCTCCGGAGTGGCCGGTCTGCAAGGACTGACCTTGGACTACTTCGACCACAAAGTTGTGGATTCAGAACATATCTTCCTATCTGGAGCCTTGCAGGGCATCCAGTATGGGTATGGCGCCACGCTCGAAGCGAAGACTCTTTATCCTCGGAAAGTGATGGGCGTCAATGCCGCTGCGGCCTTGTGGAGCCGCGAGTTCGTTGAGAGCCAACCAGACAGGTATTCGACGTTCTTCGATGAGCGGTTCCATATGTACTACGAGGACATCGACCTCGCCTTTCGTGGATTCGTCGCTGGGTACGACTCATACTTCGTTCCGCAGGCGGTGGCTTACCACATGGGTTCGGTCAGCGCGAAAAAGAAGAAAACGAGTTATTCTGTCACGATGCTGTCTCGGAACCAGCCGGCTGTCATCGTCAAAAACACGCCATCGAAGGTGATCCTCCGATCCCTGCCTGCGGCAGTCCTGGGTTGGACCATATTCGTACGAAGAGTTGCACGCGACCAATCCTGGCTGACTGCTGCCCTGGTGGTTCTCAACACAGCAAGAGGGATTCTTGTGCTGCCTCGCTACCTTCCCTCCAGGCGGGCCGTGTTGGCCAGCGTCCGACGAGATCCCGCCTATATTCTCGCTGTAATGAGGAACGACGGAATCCTGGGGTGACCCTGTAGAATCCTTGTCATGGATGTCAAGAGGTTTGTGAGAAACGCGATACGGAGAATCCTGCACAGGAGCAAGAACTCCAGCAGCAATTTGTCTTCTGAAATGGACCAAAACCTCTTCTTGCTTTTTAACAAGGAATATTATGCGCAGGAGAACCCTGATGTCGTGGAGGCAGGGGTGGACCCATGGACCCACTACATCTCTTGCGGAATGCAGGAGAACAGAGCGCCATCCCCCCTATTCAGCCCTGATTTCTACCAAGACGAGGTACCCGGCCTGGCCGAACCCGCGATCCAGCATTTCCTCTTGAGAGGAGGGTTGGAAGGCCACGATCCCATTCCTATGGGATTTGATTGCCGGTGGTACATGAGCCAACATCCTGAGGTCGCCAGATCCAGAACCAATCCACTCATCCATTACCTCAGAAAGGGGCTGGTGCTGGGGTATGACCCGTCGCCTATCTTTTCTGTGTCATGGTACAGAAAGCAGAATCCCGATGTCGTTCGTACCGGCATTGAACCGCTGACCCACTATGTGTGGAAAGGTTTCCAAGAAGGCAGGACACCATCGGCTTCCGGTCCGCAATGGGCGCCTGAGGTTGAGACCGCTTCTCAAGTTGTCGAGGAGTCCAGGAGTTGGCCCCCCTTCGCCACGCGGTCGGTGCCCGCAGTGAGGCGGATCACCCTCGTCGCGGACACCATCGACTCCGGCGCCGCGACAGCGATCATCGTCGCCGGGTTGTGGGCCAATGCCTCTGGACGTTGTTTGAGGGTACTCACGAGGACCACACAGGTCCAACCCTCGACCATTATGCACATCCTGTCCATGGAGGGGATCAGTCTCGAGAATTCCCTTGAGTCAACGCGGATCCCTCTTCGCACTGACTCAGATGACTTGTTGCCCGTCAGCAAACAGGATGTCTTCCTGACAACTTCCTGGTCTTCCACCCAAGCCCTCCTCTCGTCGGTATCTCCGGACAGAATCGCATACCTTCTCCAAGAAGACGAAAGGGTGTTCTATCCAGTGGGATCGAACTGGCTCCATGCCAACAACACGATGAATTGCCCAGAAATCTCCGTCTTGGCCAATTCTCAAGGTCTCTTCGATCACCTCATCGCCACAGGTGTGGGCAACGTGAAAGACACGGGATTCGTCTTCACCCCATCGTTCCTCAGTTGTGCGAGTCCGGGTAGGCGGCTCGACCAGCGCGGCGATCGGAGGATTCGAATCTGTTTCTATGCCAGACCGAAGAGCCCGCGCAACCTTTATTCTCTTGGTGTGGCGGCGATCGACAAGGCTATTGCACGGGGGATCATCACCAGCGAGATGGAGGTTGTTTTCCTTGGTGACAATGTCCATCCCATCCGATTTGTGGACGGATCCGCCTCGAGTGTGGTCAAGGATAATTCTTCACAGGGACGCCAAGACTTCTGGAGAACCATCGACATTGGCATCTCTTTGGCGACTTCGTCATACCCCGGCAATTCAACTTACGAGATGGCCGTGAACGGATCTGTGATCGTCACGAACCGCTGGCCGGACAAGCCAAACTTAGCCGCCACACTGAGCAGGATCGTGGAGGCTGATCCGGACGTGGACGACATTGTGAAAGCGATTAGTGAAGCGATGCATGTTCTGGGCGCAGTGGAGTCCCAGCCGTACGAACCAGAGGATGTTGAGATCTTTCGGTCCTGGCAAGACAATCTCGCAGGAGCGATCCGATGGGTCGAGGGGCGTGTCAGCAGTGTTTAAATTCGAGTCCGAACCGTTGGAGTACCGCGATCCGTGGGCGATCCGCCTGGGGAGCAGGCTGCAAGATTTCTTCCGTGAGAAGACGAGGATCGCGTACTACTACCAAAAGCCTGACAGTTCGACCTTCCGCTACCGGTGTTTCAATATGTCTCAAGCCATCAATCGGTATCTGTCTGGTATGAGCGCGTCCTGGTTCTGCGAGAAGGACGACGACTACTACCTTGGATGGGTGGCACAGGAAGCCAGCATCGTTGTGGTGTGCCGGTCTTTCTACGATTCCAAGCTCGCGTGGTTCATCCAACAATGCCGACGTCGGGGAACGATAGTGTTGTTTGATTGCGACGACTATGTGTTCGACCCTGCTGTGGTTCCGGATGTGGTCGAGGCATTGAATCAAACAGTGCTCAGTGACCGTGACAGCATGTGGACCAGTTGGTACGGATGGACCAGTCGCTATCGCACGGCCCTGGATCTATGCGACGGGCTGATAACCACCAATGACTATTTGGCGGCTCGTTCGCGTGAGACCACAGACCTTCCCGTCTATGTCATTCCCAATTTCATGGGAGATGAGCAGGTGAAGTACTCTACATCCTTGGTCAAGGCCAAGCGTGCATCAGGGCACATCCGTGATGAGTGCTTCGACATCGGATATTTTTCTGGATCACCTAGCCATGACCGGGATTTCGCCTTGGCTGCCGAAGCATTGCGAGACATCCTCCAAACGCGACCTCAAACCAGGTTGCGAGTCGTCGGATACCTAGATGTGTCCAACACATGCTTGGCTGGGCTGTCGAACAGAGTGGAGATCATCAAGTTCGTAAACTACATGGAGTTGCAACGGCTTATCGCTCAAACAGAACTGAACGTCGCTCCGCTCCAGGACAACAGATTCACGAATTGCAAGTCTGAATTAAAGTACTTTGATGCGGGGATCGTCGAAGTTCCGACGATTGCCTCTCCAACATTTACTATGAGTCAGGCGATCACCAACGGAGTGAATGGGGTGATCTGCCCAGATGGGGACTGGTTTGAAGTCATGGCGGGAATTGTCGATGGGTATGGGGAAACAGGTCGCCCGATAGCGGAGAAAGCGTACGAGCATTGTTTGGCGACCTACACATCCGAAGCCATGGCGCCACAGATTCTTGCCCAACTGACAGCCGCCGGTTCCGTCTAATCAGACTGCCATCCAAGTCGTCCCGTCTCATTCACGGTCATTCTGCCGCAGGTAGGATCTCCGCAGACTCCGTTTCAATGACGCGCGACGGCTGCAATCTCACCGCGAAAAGGATGGTTGACATCAAGAAGAATCCGAGGCTCCCTAGAATCCATGTGGACATTGGGGATGGTCCTCCCCCTCGCCACCATTGGACTCCAATGTTCAGGTTGAGGGTAGAGGTTCCAGTGATTCCTCTGGTGTATCGCTGGATGAGGGTGTACAAGGCGTACGTGTTGGCAACACAGATGAGAATATAGAACCAAATAGTTCCTGTCCGCGAAAGTGGGGCTGTATTTTTAGCTCTGTCAGCGAGGCACACTCCCACAAAAACGATGATGAGGGGGGCGAGGTACCTCACCTGGATAAGGTTGGGATAGTAAGTGAGGGTGACTTCCAGAGTGGCCAGAGGAAAGGCCACAATACCGACAGCCAAACCAACCAAGCATAGAATGTGCCGGAAGTTCATCTTGTTGCGAGACATCCCCCACCAGCACAATCCAATGGTCACAGCTGCGGCCAATGTACCCGTGATCGCGGGCACGGGAGTGTCCAGCGATCCCAATGAGAAAAACCAGAAACTGGTGAAAAAGTTGGGAGTCTGGAAGATGTTGAAAGCAAGAACACGGATAGGGTCCCCAACGAGCACAGTCGGTTGATACATCCCCTCCGTTACTACCGTCCCTTGGCCACCCTTCATGTAGCTCAACAAACCGAGGATGGAAATCACCCCCAGAGGCACCACCAGTCTGAACCTGTGAATGAAAGTGGGCCAATGATAGACAAAGATGACACAGCAAACAACGATGAGATAAGCCGCTGAGTCAGATCGAGCCGCCGCCGCCATCAGCGCGCCGATGACGCTGAGCCCGAGAAGCGCCGTCCTCCTGAGCTTGGACAGTGCGGATGACAATCCCAAATGCAATCCGAACCAGGCGGCGACCACCCCATTGATTCCCCAGCCGGAGGGGTTGACAGATGTGGAGAAGAATGTAACTAGGGGGACGGCAGTGCCCAATAGCGTGTAGACGACTAGTCGTCTACCAATTGGGGAGGCTAGAAAGAAGATCCCTCCATAGATGAGGGCTGCTAAACCGACATTTACCCAACGCATGACGAGGGTAGCTCGATCCACATCATGTTCCACAAACACATGCATGATGTCGTAGTAGTATCCAGGGTATGTGCCAGCGTCATAACGTCCAGTGGGAATCATTAAGTTGTCGGAGAGATGATTACTGCAGGCCGCAGAGCGACTCTGGTCATGATTGAAGCATTCCGAGGAACCTACTGTCTGCGGTACCAGGACGAGTGGGTAGCTGTGTATACCGTCGTTGACTGTGGCGCAGTATTGCTCAATTGGAGTTGGGCACCAGATACTAGCTTCGTGAAAGGCCTCGTCCGGTGAATTCCCTGTGGGGGAAGACACAATCCAAGCATAGGAGGACATGATGAGCCCGACCAGACAGACAGTTCCCCAAACACTCAAATGCCAGTTCTTGGGATTCAAGAAGTGTGTCAAATTCTTCATTCTGTCTCTGTTCCTGTCTTGAGTTGGGTGGCATTCGATATGCTTTCAGATCCGTTTGTGCCCGTCAATGTCAGGTCGCCAAAAGAGTGCTGTCGTACTGTGAATAGAATGGTCGACATCAACGCGAATCCGAAACTTCCCAGGATCCATGTGCCAAGTGGAGAAGGCCCACCGCTGCGCCACCACTGAACATCTAGCATGAGGTTGAGTCGTTTCATCCCAGTCAATCCGGATGCATATCGTTGAATTTGGGTGTAAAGGGCGTAGATGTTGGCGATGACAACGAAAAGGAAGAAGCATATCGTTGCCGCCAAGGGCAGGGGAGCCGATGGTTCATTCCGGTCAGCTAGACAAATGCCAACGAACACGATGATCAAGGGAGCGATATAGCGGACTTGAATCCCAGAGGGATAGTAGCTGAGGCTGGCCTGAAGAATGGCTATAGGCACAGCAATGATCGCTACACCGGTCCCGATGAGAGACAAACCCTGCCAGAAGCTGATTTTGGTCCGTGAAACCCCGTAGCAGCACAACCCGATCGAGACCGCTGCGGAGGGTATGGCGGTGGACATGGGGACCTGCGTGTCGAGCCATCCCATCGAGACATTCCAGAAGGATGAGATGTATTCAGGCATCTGAAATAGGTTGTAGGCTAATACTCGCAATGGATCGCCTTGATGTATCTTACCGGTCATGCCGCCAGACATGGCGGCATTCTGGCCTCCGCTCGCGAAACCAATCACACCGACAATAGCCACGAGAGCCACGGGAATAAGGAATCTCAGTCTATGAATGATTGTTGTCCAGTGAAAGGCAAGGATGGCGCAGGCGACAACAATGAGGTACGAACTCGCATCGGCTCGGGCTGCTGCTGCAATGGTAGCGCCAACCATGCCCACCGCGAACAACGCGATGCGGCGAGACCTGGATATTGAAACAATTCCACAATGGAGCGCGAGCCAGGCTGACACCACTCCGAGAATTCCCCAGGCGGTTGGGTTGATTGATGTCGAGAAATAAGTGACAAGCGGAACTGATGTCCCCAATAGTGTATAGACGACAAGCCGTCGTCCTGATGGGGATGCCAGTAAGAAAATGGTGCCATAAATAAGGGCAGCTAAACCAGCGTTGATCCACCTTAGCACTAGGATCGTGCGGTCCACATCGTGCTCTACAAAAAGATGCATAGCGTCGTAATATCCGCCGGGGTATTGACCATTGTCAAAGCGATTGGCGGGCACCTCCACGTCATCTGAATACTGCTCGGTGCAAGCAGCGGATATGTCAGGTTGGAAAGCGTAGCAGGCTGAGTCGTAGGCCACTGTCTGAGGAACCAGGACAGTTATGTAGCCTTCTGAATCTGTACTGGTGACACATGATTCATCAACTGGCGTCGGGCACCAGATGCTGATCTGGTGAAAATCGTCGTCAGGGGAACTGCCCGTCGGTGATGACACAATCCAGGCGTACGAGGACATAATCACCCCAAGCAGAGATATAGCCGCCCACACGCCCAAGCGCCAATTGATGGGATTCAATATATGAATGAGCCTCTTCACGGTGTTCCTAACTGTGTTTTATTGACAATGGATATGCTCTCGCCAGCAGTCGTTCGGATCATGGGTGGTCGCAATGACAGGAGACAGGGAATGAAAACAATGCAAGTCATCCCTAAGCTACCCAGTGTCCATGTCATCATCGGTGAGGGCCCAGCGCTCCTCCACCATTCGGCATTAATGTCAAGGTTGAAACCCGTCACATCCATTCCGGTGACATAGCGTCGGATGAGAGTGTGGAGGAGAACGGCATGAGCGATGATGAACGCGGAAAAGCAACCCAGAGCGATCTGCCACGGAAGCTCTGGTGGATCAGTCCTGGGTGAGCCAGTCATAAGAAGTCCGAAGAAAACGATGATGAGGGGAGCCAGGTATCTGACCTGAATCCCCCATTCGCTTAAGTACAGCATCCGCGTCTGCATCATCATTACCGGCAGTGCGAAAATCGATCCACCAATGATGACCAAGGCGGCAGCTTTGTGCCAATCACACCGCGCTCTGATGAAACCGCGTCCCGCAATGACGAAAGTAATGAGCACGGCGAGAATTCCAACAATTGTGGGATTTGGCACATCGAACCAGCCCAAGTCCACATTCCAGAAGTTGACTAGAATCCCAGGCAGATGAACAGTATTTGTAAAGAAAACCTGCCACGGATTACGTGGCCCGTCTATCATGGCGGATTGTGCCGTGAGGGTTGTACTATGAGTGGTGAAAAAAAGCACTGCCCCGATCATGCTGATCATTAGCGGGAGCAAGAGAAGGGTTTTCTTAGCCAAGATATACCGTCCATGCAAAACAACCATTGCGACAGAGACAATCACAGCGTACATCGCTGAATCAAGACGGGACATGGCAGCCAAGGTTGCGCCCAGGGCTGCGATAGCCCCCAATCCAGTTCGACGCCACGACGTCGAGGTAAAGAATCCTTGCAATCCTATCCAAGCCGACACGATGCCAGCTAAAGCCCATGCGGTGGGATTAACCGATGTCGTAAAGTAGATGGTGATGGGCAATGATGTAGCAAGCAGGGTGTATCCCAACAACCGTCGTCCTGGGTGCTTGAGAAGAAGAAATGCTCCTCCAAAGAGTAAAATAGTGAGAGAGAAGTTCACCCATCTCATCACCAGGATTGCTCTGTCGACATCCTTTTCGACAAGCAGATTCATCACTGTGTAGTAGTAACCCGGATAATCACCGAGGTCCACGCGCGATGTTGAGGCGAGAATATCGTCATCCATCCCATCGAGAACAGCGGCAGAGGTGTCCTGCTGGTAGGCATACCTGATTGAGGATGTGTCTACTGTTTGGGGTACCTCAACCAGAGGTTCGCCCTGATCGGTTGTGCCCACGATCGGACAATGTTTCTCGATCGGTCTGGGACACCAGATGCTCGTCTGATGATAGTCATCGTCTGGGGAGGCCCCGGTGGGGGAGGAGACGATCCAGGCGTACCCGGTTCCCAGCAGTCCAGCGAAACCGATCAGACACAGCAAAAGACGCAGGGCAGTCCTCATCTGGGATACCCGTCCGGGTTCATGGATTGCCAATGCCACGAGTCTCGGCAGGCGTCCTCGACCGTCTGCGCCGCACTCCGTCCCAACTCCTCTTCTGCCTTGGCGGGGGAGCAGTATAGCGCGGCCAGATCGCCCAGACGCCGTGGGACGATACGGTACGGGATGGGCTTGCCGCATGCCTGCTCGAAGGCATGGATCAATTCCAGCACAGACGTCCCGTGTCCCGTGCCCAGGTTGTACGTGTCAACACCAGGATTGAGATGGTCTAGGGCGGCGACGTGTCCCCGTGCGAGGTCCATGACGTGGATGTAGTCGCGTACCCCCGTCCCATCCACAGTGTCATAGTCGTCACCGAAGACGTTGACGAAGTCACGCCGCCCGGCGGCCACCTGGGCCACGAACGGCATGAGGTTGTTGGGGGTCCCCTCGGGGTCCTCGCCGATCAGCCCGGAACGGTGGGCGCCGACGGGATTGAAGTACCGCAGCAGGGAAATTTCCCATCCCGGATCAGTCTGGGCCGTATCGCGCAGGATCTGTTCGATCATGAACTTGGTCCAGCCGTACGGATTAGAGATGCCCGCTCCCACACGGCTGGCTTCTGTCAGGGGCAGGGTCTCGGGGTTCCCGTACACCGTCGCAGAGGAGCTGAAAATCAGCTTGCGCACCCTGAACTCCTCCATGATCTTCAGTAAAGACAGGGTGGTGTTAATGTTCGTGTCATAGTAGCGCAGAGGTTGAGCGACGGAGTCGCCGACCGCCTTGAGACCAGCCAGGTGGATGACCGCGTCGGGGGCCTCGCTGGTGAAGATCCGATGCAGAGCTTTCACATTGCGGACATCTTCCTCGAAGAACGGGATCGTTTGTCCCACGATCGACTCGACACGTGCCACAGCCGATTTGCGCGAGTTCGACAGGTCGTCGACGATGATCGCCTCGTGTCCCTCTTCGTACAACGCGACAGCAATGTGTGTTCCAATGTACCCGGCGCCGCCGGTGAGCAAGATCCGCATGAGGGCAAGTCTACAGGGGAGGGAAACCCCGTTTCGCACCCCATTGGTGCATAGAGTTTGTGTCAGAACAGGAGAGCGGGAATAATACTTAGGACAAACGTCAGTGGAGGGTTGTATGACCAACAAAAACATATCCAAGATCTGGAGGGGATCATCGTCGATCTGTCTGACTCTGTGTCTGAGTACCAGCATTCCCGCTCGTACCGCCTCGGCCACGCCCTGCTCACCCCGTACCGGATGGTGAAAAAGCTGCTGGGCCGACCCCAGAACTAGCGCACATTAGGGTCCATGTGGCAAAATGGCACATTGTGCTCGTACGGCCCCTGCCACAGGGGGGTAGCCCTGCGAGCGGACCTGACCCAGAACAGATGGTGACCTGTGGCACCTGGAGGTACCTTATGAATCCGCTTATTTCAGCGATAAATGCCGAGTCTCTTCGCGAAGACATCCCAAGTTTCCGTCCCGGGGACTCTGTGAAGGTTCACGTCAAGGTCATTGAAGGCACGCGCTCCCGCATCCAGGTTTTCGCTGGTGTCGTCATTTCCCAGACCGGCTCGGGTATTCAAGAGTCTTTCACAGTACGCAAGGTGTCCTTCGGGGTCGGCGTCGAGCGTACATTCCCGTTGCATTCACCCATCATCGACCACATCGAGGTCGATCGTCGCGGCGACGTGCGGCGCGCCAAATTGTACTATCTGCGCGGATTGCGCGGCAAGGCAGCTAAAATCAAAGAGAAGCGGGACATCTGAGTCCCCGAGTAACTTTTCGAGGTCACCATGGCGGATGAGAGCCCACCTTCGGGCAAGCGGCCCCGTCCTCGCCGTGCGGTCGAAAACCCGCGCCGGTCCGTTCTGCGATGGATCGGCGAGTTCGCGATCTACATCGTTGTCGCAGTCCTGGTCGTGAGCCTCGTACGGGTCTTCCTCGTCCAGCCTTTCCTCGTACCCTCCGGATCCATGGAACAAACCCTGCAAGACGGGGACACGCTCGTCGCCTGGAAGCCCGGCACACCTGAACGAGGAATGATCGTGGTTTTCCGTGACGACCTGACATGGCTCAACCCGGTCAAACCGGCCCCCGCATGGAAGAAGGCTCTGGCATGGATCAAGATCCTTCCCCCCCAAGATGAGCAGTACCTTGTCAAGAGGCTGATCGGCCTGCCCGGGGACCATGTCACATGTTGCGATTCCCAGGGTAGGATCAGCGTCAACGGGCAGGCTCTGGACGAGTCGGAGTACCTGTATTACTCCAACAAATCGGTCGCGTTGCGTCACTTCGACGTGATTGTGCCAGCTGAACACATCTTTGTCCTTGGCGACCACCGGGATTCGTCGGCGGACTCCAGGGACCATCTGTGCAAAGGTGACCGCGACCCGTTCCCCAGCATGGATTCCATCCAGGGCAAGGCTGTGGCCATCATGAGACCCTTCTCCCGGGCGCAATGGTTCTCCATCCCCGACACCTTCGCCACAGTGCCTGACCCGGTGGGCAACCCGCCCAATCCCGACCAGGTCACAGGGACGTGTTCATGATGGCAGACAGTACGACCACAGCACCCGCACCGAGCTGGCGTCGTCGGCTGGCACGTTGGCTCATCGAATGCGCGGTTTATGTGGTGGCGGTCGTGCTCGTGTTCAGTCTCGTACGGATCTTCGTCGTCCAGCCTTTCCGCGTGCCGAGCGGATCCATGGAACAAACCTTGCAGGGCGGGGACACCATCGTGGCATGGAAACCGGGGAAACCTGAACGAGGCATGATTGTCGTGTTCAGGGATGATCTCGGGTGGCTGGGTCCCATTGCACCGGCCCCGCTATGGAAGAAAGCGTTGTCATGGGTGAAGGTCTATCCCGACCCGGATGAGCAGTACCTTGTCAAGAGGCTGATCGGACTGGAAGGTGACCATGTGAGTTGCTGCGACGCCCAGGGCAGGATCAGCGTCAACGGGCAGCCTCTCAATGAGTCGGAGTACGTGTATTACGCCAATTCGGACTCGGCTTTGAGACCTTTCGACGTCGTCGTACCCCCCGGCCACATCTTCGTCCTGGGGGACCATCGTGATTCGTCGGCCGACTCCAGGTACCATCTGTGCGCCGGGGACGCGAACCCATTCCCCAGCGTGGACACCATCCAGGGCAAGGCCGTGGCCATCATGAGACCTTTCTCCCGGGCGCAATGGTTCTCCATCCCCGACACCTTCGCCGACGTGCCGGACCCGACCGGGAGCCCGCGCAGCCCCGACCAGGGCCCGGGGACCTGTACCTAACCCCATGGTCCCCACCCGTCTTCCGGTTCCCCCGCGTCATCCTGTTCCCCCGTGTCATCCTGACCATGTCAGGATCTCCGCCACCACCACTGACCTCCCGTGTCATCCTGACACCGTCAGGATTTCCGCCACCACCATTCCCTCCACCACCCGGACGTACGAACAGGTCCTCCAATCCGCCGGTCTGGGTCCCGTGGCGGGCGCCGACGAGGCAGGACGCGGCGCCTGCGCTGGCCCGCTTGTGGCAGCCGCGGTCATCCTGTCGTCCGACCCGGACCGCCAGATCCCCGGCCTGGACGACTCCAAAGCCCTCAGCCCCGCCGCACGGGACCGCCTGTGCCGCCAGATCATCGACCATGCCGCGGCGTACGCCTGGGTGGCGGTCGAAGCCAGGGACTGCGACCGGATGGGGCTGCAACAAGCCAACCTCCACGCCCTTCGTACCGCTGTTGAAAACCTCGACATCGCCCCCGGGTTCGTCATCACAGACGGGTTTTTCGTACCCAATCTGGAGATGGAATCACTGGGGATGTGGAAGGCGGACAAAGTGGTCGCATGCGTGTCGGCGGCGTCGATCCTCGCCAAAGTCACCCGGGACCGGATCATGGACGACCTCGACGAGGTCTACCCCGGATACGAGTTCTCCAGGCACAAGGGGTACGCGACCGCGGTCCACCAACGTCACCTGGACGAGCTGGGACCATGCCCGCAACACCGGATGAACTATGGGAATGTGGCTCGAGCGGCTAGAGTAGATCCATCATGAGCGCTGAAGACCTTGAATCCTACGAAGCCGATCTGGAACTTGCCCTGTACAAGGAGTACAAGGATGTTGTCGGCATTTTCAAGTACGCCGTCGAAACGGAACGACGCTTCTACTTGTGCAACAACGTCGACGTGAAGGCCCGTACCGAGGGAAGCGACATTTATTACGAGGTCTCCATGGCCGACGCCTGGGTGTGGGACATGTACCGCCCCGCCCGTTTCGTGAAGACCGCCAAAGTCCTCACCTTCCGTGACATCTCCATCGAAGAGATCACCCACTCTGACCTCCAAGTCCCCGAAGAGGACTAATCCGCCCCCAATCCGCGGACCGGCCGTACTCACTCGCTGCGCAGCGCCTCGACAGGATCGGCCCGGGAGGCCGCGGAACTGGGGATCAGCCCGGCCAGGAAGGTCAGGAACATGGACACCCCGATCAGTGCGAGCGCGGCCCACAGGGGCAATTGGGCGATGTTCTTCACAGCCGTCAGCTTGTAGACGATCGGGTTGGCGATCAGGGTCAGCCCCAGGGTGATCAGCACACCCATGACACCGGCCACGAAACCCACAATCAAGGTTTCGGCGTTGAACACATTGCCAATGTCACGTTTGGAGGCGCCCATGGCGCGCAGAATCCCGATCTCTTTTCGCCTCTCGAGCACGGAGATGTAGGTGATGACGCCGATCATGATCGAGGAGACCACCAGGGAGATGGAGACGAAAGCCACCAGCACCGCCGAGATCTTGTTGATGATGTCCGTGACCGACGCCATGAGCGTACCCACAATGTCCGTGTAGGTGATGACCTTGTCGTCCTGGCCGGAATTCGTCATCCGGGTGTTGTACGAGTCGAGAATGTTGAGCACCTGTTGTTTGGCGCCGAAATCCTTCGGATAGATGGAGATGCTGTTCGGGGTGTCCAGATCGGCGTACCCCAGTTTGTTCAGATTGGAGCTCAAGGAGTTGGTCTGATTGTTCATCATCGACATCAGGACGCTGGAGAGTTGGTCGGGGTCCAGGTTGAAAGTGAAGAGCTTGGAAAACTTCTCGGGGTCCAGATCCATCGCGGACGACATCTGGGTGGACAATTGCGCCATTGTTGATTTCATGGCGATCCCCAGCTGGCTCTGGAGGGAGCCCATCATGGACGTCAGCATGGCTTGCATGGTTTGTTGCATGTACGCGGTGAGCCCCGCGCCGATCTGCTGCTCGAGTTGTCCGGGGCCGATCATCTGGACGAGCCTGGCCATGAACACGGATTGTACCTGCGGTTGGGCGAACCATGTTGAGAACGAGTCGATGACCCCGTTGACCTCGGGAAGCATGTCCGTGGGGAAGCTCCCTGGGGCGGCGGTGGACGTCGATGCGGTCGGGGACGTCGATGCCGTCGAGGTGGTCGATGGTACCGAGGTTGTCGGTGAAGCGGTGGATGTCTCGGTCGCGGAGGGGTCCGGGTCCGTCGGGTCATCCGAGGGAAGGGGCGCTCCCGGGGGAGGAAGAATGGTGGCGCCGGGGGAGGCCGGCGTACTTGAGGCGTCAGGGGCCGGTGCGACTGCGGTGGGGAACGGCAATGTGGGCACCGGCGAGGACGAGGTGGTGGGAAGCGTCGTCGGCAGGGTGGTGGGAAGTGTGCTGGGAAGCGCCGTGGGCAAAGTGGTGGGAAGTGTGCTGGGAAGCGTCGTGGGCAGCCCGCCCGGAGTCGTGGGTGTCGTGATCGGCGGGGAGCCCACCCCGTACACGTCGTTGAGATAGTCCGCGAGGGTCTGGCTGAGCAGGTCCCGCATGGCGTCGGGGGAGACCTGCAGGTTGAGTCCGTTCAGCATCCCCGTGAGGTCCGGCGGGGGGACGGCGGGCATGCTCGACGCCAAAGAGCCCAGATTCATCGTGGAGAAATCCGGTGTGAAATCGGTCATGTCGATGGAGAACAGGTCGGCCAGAGCGTCCGGATCGATGGTGATCAGAGAGGAGAAATCGAAGTCCGACAAGGAAGGACGCTGGGCCTCTTCGGTGAAGGTTTCACCCGAGAAGACATTGACAGTCGGCGAGGCCAATTGCTCCTTCACAATGGGAGAATCGGCGGCCTCGGAGATGAGGTGATAGACAAGGCTCGGCGGGTAGAACAACCCGGGGTTCAGCATGGTCGCCGTCGCTGAGGGATCCGGGCGTACGATCCCGGAGATCTTGAGGGGCTCCCCATTGGCCACGGCTTTCTCCATCCATGCGGTGTCGGTGCTGTGGTCGGTCCACGTCTGGTACGTCGGGTCGTACTCGTAGAAAGCGGTGGGATTGACCACTGTGAACTCGACGTCCATCAACTGGGCGTAGGTGAAAGTCTTCATGCCGGGTGGCACGGTGATGGGCTGGTTCTGTGCGAGTTGATTGATCATTGTCGTCAATTCGGCGGGGTCGCGCAGGCCCATGGTGTACAAGGTCATGTCGGCGACGCCGTCCGACGAGGTCAGGACAAGGACGCATTCGTTGTAGTTCTGCGGCCAGTGCCCGGCCAGAAGGTCGTACTGCCCGTCCAGAAGGCTCATGTCGTCGGGCAGGGATGAGAAACTGTTCATGTTCATCGAACCCATCGACAACAGGGAACTGGTCGAGGTCGAGGAGAACCCGAGAGAGGAGAAGGCATTGTTGGGGTTCACCTGTCGTACGCCGTCGGTCGTGTCGGTCGCGAAAATCTGCGGAGTGATCGAATAGTTGTACTGAATGGCGTTGACATAAGGGGAAATGCCGGAGTCGGGGGAGTCCAGGAAAGTCTTCAGCGATCTGAGGTCGTTGGTCCCGATGCGCGAGAACATCCGCGAGAGGACCTTCATCTCATGCGCGTCGGCCGCGGGGTCGGCGGTGTCGTCGAACCCGGCGCCCGTTGAGGCGGCCAGCATGGCTGTCAGGTCGATTCCCTGAGTCTGGATGCTCAGGGGATAAAGGGACAACGTACCTTCCTCAACGTCACGGATATAGGCGTTGACACCGTTGGCGACGGCCAAGATGGCGGCGATGCCGACGATCCCGATCGAGCCGGCGAAGCTCGTCATCAGGGTACGGCCCTTCTTCGTCATCAAGTTGGTGAAGCTGAGCGCGATGGCGGTGAAGAAGCTCATCGAGGCGCGGCGCGCGGGTTTGGCCTTGCGCCGGATGGCCTCGGCAGTGTACGGACTGGTGTCCCCGACGATTTGGCCGTCTTTGAGGGAGACGGTACGGGTGGCGTACTCCTGGGCCAAATCGGGGTTGTGGGTGACCATGACAACGAGGCGGTCCTTGGCGATCCCTTTGAGCAGGCTCATCACCTGGACGCCGGTTTTCGAATCCAGCGCACCCGTCGGCTCATCGGCAAGGAGGATTTCGGGGTCGTTGATGATGGCGCGCGCGATGGCCACCCTCTGCATCTGCCCGCCGGAGAGCTGGTTGGGTAGCTTGTTCATGTGCTCTTCGAGGTCGACCTGTTTGAGGGCTTCGATGGCCCGTTGTTTTCGTTCGACGGCGCCGACACCGGACAACGTGAGGGCCAATTCAACGTTGGACAGTACGGTTTGGTGCGGGATGAGATTGTAGGACTGGAAAACGAAACCGATACGGTTGTTGCGGTATGTGTCCCAGTCGCGGTCGGTGTATTGGCTTGTGGAGACGTCATCGATCAGGAGGTCTCCGGAATCTGCGTGGTCCAGGCCGCCGACAATGTTGAGCAAAGTTGTCTTGCCAGAACCAGATGGGCCGAGGACGGCGACGAACTCATTGTCACGGAAAGTGATGGTGACGCCATCGAGGGCAGCCTGAGTGAACCCCCCCGTGTGATAGGTCTTCCGGACCTCGTCAAGATGAAGCACGCCCAACCCCTTCTCCCGCCGCTGGCGGGTGTATCTGAGCGTCTCATTCTATCGGCAAATCATACCTTTCATGTAGGCCCCGGACCCCGAATGAGGGTTAACTCAGGGTTTGGCTCCCCCTTGTTGCCATCGTACGTACCCATTGTCATCCTGACAAAGTCAGGATCTCCGGAACCGTGCGTACTCGTTGTCATCCTGACAAAGTCAGGGTCCCCGGAACCGTGCGTACTCGTTGTCATCCTGCCAAAGTCAGGATCTCCGTCATCTTCTGCGAAGAATCCCGCACACGGAACCCATCAACCCCTACTCACAAACCAATATAGTTCATTGTTTTCACGAAAGTGTCACGATTCACCAAATTTGTGGATAACTTTTTCACTCACACAAAACCTGTGGATAGATGACAAATGAGGCGTCCGACCCACCATGGTGATAGGTGGAGGTTAGTCAATGGAAGAACGAAGAACGATTGGAAAGAAAGGCGAAGATCTCGCAGCCGATTATTTGGAGGACATGGGATGGCGGATCGTGGATCGCAACTGGCGCTATTCCCGGGTCGGCGAGATCGACATCGTTGCCGTCGAACCATCATCTGGAACTGGAACACTTGTGTTTTGCGAAGTCAAAGCCAGATCTGGGACCGGGTACGGCGAGCCCCTGGAGGCCATCACACGGGCGAAACTCCAACGACTGCACAGATTGGCGTGCGTGTGGATGTCCACCCATGAGATGGGGTACGACAAGGTGCGCATCGATGCGATCGGGGTCCTCGCCCCTCCGGGCGCTCCGGCGACGATCACTCACGCGAAGGCGGTCAGGCTATGAGTTCTGTGTGGGGGATAGCCAGAGCCCAATCGGTGGCGTTGATGGGGGTCGACGCCACCATGGTGACCGTGGAGGCGTGGACCGGGTCGGGCTTGCCGCGTACCATCATGGTCGGGCTGCCTGACGCCGCCCTGACCCAGGCGAAGGAACGATGCCGAGCAGCCGTGCTCAGCGCGGGTTACACATGGCCGCCCCAGGTGCTGACCATCAACCTCACTCCTGCGAGTCTGCCCAAAACAGGTTCCCATTACGATCTGGGGATAGCAGCCGCGGTCATGGCCACAGAGCGAGTGATCCCCGCCACATCCACCCAGGGGATCATCCTGTTCGGCGAACTGGGGTTGGATGGCGGCGTCCATCCCGTACGGGGGGTGCTTCCGGCGCTGTTGGGGGCCAAGAAATTGGGGGTTGACAAGGCAGTCGTCTCGGCGTCCCAGTTGAATGAGGCTTGCCTCGTCGAGGGAATGGATGTCCGTGGGGTACGCCACTTGAAAGATCTGGTCGATGTGCTGAACGGGGGTCCTGGAGTGCCTCGGTGTGAGGTCAGACCGGCCAGCCACGAACAAGAGGCCATCCCGGATATGAAAGACGTCATCGGGTTGAACCAGGCCAAATGGGCATTGGAGGTCGCCGCCGCGGGACGGCATCATGTGTACTTCCACGGCCCGCCGGGAGTGGGCAAAACCCTTCTGGCCTCATGCCTGCCGTCGATTCTTCCCGACCTGACCACGGATGAGGCAATGGAGGTAGCCGCTATCCATTCCCTGGTGGATCTCACGATCGATGCTCTTCCCACCCGGCCGCCGTACTCCGCACCCCATCATTCGGCGTCACTGGCGTCCCTGATCGGAGGTGGTGCGAGGATCGCGCGTCCAGGTGCGGTGTCCCTCGCACATCGCGGCGTGCTGTTTTTGGATGAAGCCCCGGAGTTCTCGCCCCACGCCCTGGAGGCGCTTCGCACCCCGTTGGAATCGGGTGAGGTCGTCCTGGGGCGCTCACAGATGGCGGTGAAGTACCCGGCGAGATTCCAATTGATCCTGGCAGCCAATCCGTGCCCGTGCGGCATGGCGTCCACGCCGCGAGGCAAGTGCACCTGTACACCCATGGCAATCCGGAGGTACGCGGCCAGGGTCTCTGGGCCGATCCTCGATCGGATCGACATCCAGGCCCAGATCTTGCCCATGCGGCGATGTTTGGGCGATCAGGCCCCTGACCCGGAAAGTTCGGCTGCCGTGGCCGGAAGGGTTCATTCCGCACGGTTGAAACAGGCTGATCGTTTGAGAGGAACCCGATGGAGAACCAACGGCGAAGTCACAGGACAGTTCGTCCGCAAGGAACTCCCACTGCCGCAAGGGATGTCGATGCTTGATTCCGCGGTTGCGAATGGGGCCCTGTCGGCCAGGGGAGTGGACAAAGTGCTGAAAATTGCCTGGACCGTGGCCGATTTGATGGGGGCGAAGCGCCCGGATGGAGACCATCTCGCGGTGGCTTTAGCACTTCGACAGGGAGAGGAGATTGTCAGATGACGCAGGAGAGGTTGGCCAGGATGGGCCTTGCGGCGGCTAATGACGCCGGAGATTTGAATTTCGTGAAATTGCTCAGGAAGGAGGGAGCATGTGAGTTGTGGGACTACCTTCGTTCAGGCAAAGGGAAAACTACCATTGCTCGACGAGCCGCGCGGGTCGATGTGGATCTTTTGCAGCGCCGTACCGACGAGATAGGGGCGAGGTTCCTCATCCCCGGCGATGAACAATGGCCAAGGAGAGTGGACGATCTCGCGTGGTCGGACCCCGTGGGAGGAGTCGGCGGGGAACCCGTGGGATTGTGGGTTTGCGGCCCGGTCGACCTGTCGGTGCTGGGAAAACCTGTGGCCATGATCGGTTCACGGGCGAGCACGTCGTACGGTGAGCATGTGGCAGCGGATTGGGCGGTCGGCATCGCGGAAAAAGGATGTGCGATCATCTCCGGGGGAGCGTATGGGATCGACGCCTGTTCCCATCGTGGAGCGATGGCTGCCGGGGGTACGACGGTCGCTGTGATGGCAGGCGGGCTCGCCCATTTCTATCCTCCGGGCAACTCTTCCTTGCTGGAGAGCGTACGCAAATCCGGCGGTGTGGTAAGCGAATATCCCCCTGACCATCCGCCTTCCAGGTCAAGATTCCTTGTGCGAAACCGGCTCATCGCCGCATTGTCCTCGGCGACGGTGATCATCGAAGGAGCAGTCAGAAGCGGCGCCCAAAACACAGTCAATTGGGCATTGTCCCTTGAACGACCTGTCCTGGCTGCTCCAGGGCCGGTGACATCGGCGATGTCGGCCACCCCGCACCGTCTCATCCGCAGCGGCGAGGCGATACTCGCCACCTGTCCTGACGATGTTTTGGCTGTTTTGGGACCGATCGACTCCACGATTCCTGACTATCCCCGCGATCCGTCAACCGTGTTCGACCGTCTCACTGATTCCCAGAAGAAGGTGTACGAGTTCCTTCCCGCGCGTCGAAGCATGAGCGTGGATGAGTTGTCCATCCTGACGGGGGAATCGATTCCCTCCCTGCTCATCTGCCTGTCGCATCTGTCAGCGGCCAACCTTGCCGTTGAGGACCCCCCAGGAACGTGGAAGGCCCGTCCGTACGCCTATTGAGTCAGATACATGGTGGAATTGTGTTATGACTCAGTCAAGGATCCCCGAACAAGTTTCAGTGCTCTAAGGATATGATGAAGCAAGGTTCACACCCATCTCTAGATGGGGCACCTCGCTTCATAAGAAAAATATAGCAAATCAGTGGTCATCTCGAGAAGTGCGAAGGTAGAGCGTATTCAGGGGTCATTCCACCAACCAAGATGTACTATGAGTGTTATACGTTTTAGCAAGTCAAGTGGGATGTATTCACAGTTCATGCACGATTCGAGGGTTTCAACAATGGCAAAGCTTTATTATCAGGGACATGGGAGTTTCCGGATCACGGCGAAGGATGGGACGGTCATCTTTGTCGACCCGTACACGGGAGATGGGTACGATGTGGGCGCGGATCTGATCCTGGTCACCCATCAGCACACCGACCACAACCGGGTCGAATTGGTGACGCAAAACCCTGGATGCGAGATCATCACGAACAAGGAGGCGCTCGCGGGCAAACAGCATCACTCGTTTGACAGCCATGGGGTCCATATTCAATCGGTGGAGGCGAAGAACATCTTCCATAACCCGAAGAAGTGTGTGGGGTACATCCTCACCGTGGATGGCGTACGGATCTATGCGGCGGGTGACACCTCCACGACCGAACAGATGAAGGACTTCGCGGCAATGAACCTCGATTATGCCCTGTTGCCCATCGACGGGCGTTTCAACATGGGCCCGGACGAGGCGGCCCAGTGCG
>JGI24699J35502_11134186_pt1 | contig 47913 bp, 41 predicted proteins | sample TergutMp193P4_FD_35502 | JGI IMG/M metagenome (IMG submission 35502)
TGTGTTAAATGAATTACACCAAAATTGGGTAAATAATTCATGGGTAAATTCCGATCAGACCACTCGCACCTACGATTCCGATAATAATGTGTTAAATAAATTACGCCAAAATTGGGTAAATAATTCATGGGAAAATTCCGATCAAACTGCTCGCACCTACGATTCCGATAATAATGTGTTAAATGAATTACGTCAAAATTGGATAAATAATCAATGGGTAAATTCCGGCCAAACTGCTCTTACCTACGATTCCAATAATAATTGGCTGACCCTACTGGTACAAAATTGGGAAAATAGTTCATGGGTAAACTCCGACCAAACCACTCGTACCTATGATTCCGACCAAAATTTGCAAACCGAACTGCTCCAAAATTGGGAAAATAATTCATGGGTAAATTTTAGACAACGCCGGATGATTTATGATGAAAACGGGAACGGCACATCTGCAGAATGGTGGGAATGGAAAAATGAAAGTTGGCAACCCTCAAATTTTGGCGCTGTGCTCAGCTACATAAATTTATATTTATACTACAATAATATGCAAAGTTCTTTTGGCGGACAAGGCTGTGATAGAATGACGGCATCTTATATAAAAGTGTCCGACCTCCGGACCGGTATGGAGCCGGTTGCAACGCCGGAACTAAATGCGGTCTCCATTTATCCCAACCCGACCACGGGAGAATTACGAATCAAAAATTACGAATCGGGAATTAAGGATATTCAAATTTTTGATGCGATAGGGAATAAGCTTCCGTTACGTATGGAAACGGCGAAAGATGCGGTTGATATTTCTCACCTGTCGCCCGGAATGTATTTTGTACAGATAACAACCGAAAAAGGCGTTGTTACGAAAAAGATAGTAAAAATGTAGGGGGACCCCGCATCAAGCGTGGGATGACGGATTGGTTTATACGAGGAAGTAACTATTATTAAACGAAACAAATTACTTTATCATGAAAAAAATAGTATCATTAAGCATATCGCTCATTATGGCAGGATTTTTCACTGTCACCGCACAAAATAATCTTATGGTGCAAGAGAGATTGCAACGACCCAATGCAAGCTTTGAATATTCGAAATTTGAAAAATCGAAATTGCCGGCACCGAAAAAAACAAATTTCGGACAGGATTGGTGGGAGCCGGATACGGTATATGTCTTTTTTAATGATTCCGAAACAGAGAGGGGCGTGCGAAATATTTTCGAATACAACTCGCAAGGATTATTGGCGGTAAGCATCAGACAAATCCCGGAAAATAATTCATGGGTAAATTCTTCATCATGTATTTATACTTACGATTTAAACAATAATCTGCTTACCGAACTGGACCGGAGTTGGAGAGATAATTCATGGGTAAATAGCTATTTATATACCTATACTTATGATCCGGACAATAATTTGCTTACCGAATTAGAAGAATCCGAGGGAATAAACCGCTATTTATCTTCTTATACCTACGATTCCAACAATAATGCACTGACTTTTTCACGCCAAATATGGTATAATAATTCATGGATGTATATTTTACGAGATACTTCTACTTATGATTCCGACAATAATTTGTTAACTGAATTACGTGAATTTATGATAAATGGCGTATTGAAAAATGACTATTTATATATTTATACCTATGATTCCGACAATAATGTGTTAAATGAATTACGCCAAAATTGGGAAGATGATTCATGGGTAAATTCCGATCAAACTGCTCGCACCTACGATTCCAATAATAATGTGTTAAATGAATTACACCAAGGATGGGAAAATGATTCATGGGTAAATTCCGATCAAACGGCTCGCATCTACGATTCCGACAATAATGTATTAAATGAATTACGCCAAAATTGGGAAAATGATTCATGGGTAAATTCCGGTCAAATTGCTCGTACCTACGATTCTGACAATAATTTACTCGTTGAACTACAGCAAAATTGGAGAAATAATTCATGGGAAAATTCAATCCGATACTTGATGACTTATGATGAAAATGGGAATGGGACATTGGCAGAATGTTGGTGGTGGGTAAATGATAGTTGGCAACCATCGTCAAATATTATATTCAGCTACCCAACTCTGTGGCTGTATTATAATAACATGCAAAGCGTTTTTGTGGGGTCGGGTTGTGATAGAATGACCGCATCCTACGTAAAAGTGTCCGACTTCAGTACCGGGGTGGAGCCGCTTGCAACACCGGAATCAAACGCTATCTCCGTTTATCCCAACCCGACTACGGGAGAATTACGAATTAAGAATTACGAATCGGGAATTAAAGATATTCAAATTTTTGATCTGATTGGAAATAAACTTCCGTTACGTATGGAAACCGGAAGAGATGCGGTTGATATTTCTCACCTGCCGCCCGGAATGTATTTTGTACAAATAATAACCGACAAAGGCGTTGTTACGAAAAAGATAGTTAAAATGTGAGCTATTCGGTAAATGTTATAAAAAAACTGTCAAAAGTTTCTCCTTTCGACAGTTTTTTTATTGAAAGAGCGTCTTTATTTACTTAACCACCGCACGTAAGCAAAATCCATCCGATGAGGAAGGTTTTTGTTGTCGGGATAGATTCGCAATCCGAATTTGAATGTTCCGGCTTCGGTTGCGGTTAAATCAACGGCATAATATACTTTGGTTCCTTCGGTTTTAACTGCATACATCGGATGTATTTTGACCGTATCCCTGCCGGTGGCCGGATCGGTATAAAGCCGCACTATTTCTGCGCCGATATCGCCGGTCACTTCATGTTTGTCCAATACCAAAGTAGCTTTTACCTTGTCGCCGATTTCAATTCTCCGGTTAAACAATTTTTCGTCAAAATTAAATTCAAGCGCTTCAATCGAATCCCAATGAGCGGCCATATTTTCTTTCCATTGCGCTAATTCTTTTGCCAATGCAAACGAATCCTTTTTCAAGTTCTGAGAACGGAGCGCTAATTTGTTGTAAAAGCGATCAATGTAATCGTCAAACATACGTTTGGTCGTATAATGAGGCGCAATTTGTGCAATGGAATTTTTGATGTACTGAATCCATTCGGGCGAATACCCTTTGCTGTTTTTGGCATAATACAAAGGGATGATTTCATTTTCCAACATGGAATAGATTGTAGCTGCATCCAATTGATCTTGAAACTCTTGATTATCATACGTGCGTTTTTCGGTCAACGCCCAGCCGGCGCCTTCGCGATAACCTTCGTACCACCAACCGTCCAATACGGAAAAGTTCAAAACCCCGTTCATTTCCGCTTTTTCTCCGGAAGTTCCGGATGCTTCCAACGGGCGAGTCGGCGTGTTCAACCAAACGTCCACTCCGGAAATCAATCGTTTCGCCAAGCGCATATCGTAGTTTTCGAGGAAAATGATTTTTCCCAGAAATTCCGGGCGACGGGAAATTTCAACAATGTGTTTGATTAAACCTTGCCCGCCTCCGTCGGCAGGATGCGCTTTACCGGAATAAATGAATTGAACCGGATAATTGGGGTTATTTACAATTTTCGCCAAGCGGTCCAAGTTTGTAAACAACAGATGGGCGCGTTTGTAGGTTGCAAAACGGCGACCAAAGCCGATCAGTAGCGCATTCGGATTAATTTTTTCGAGGATGGATATTACTTTTGACGGATCGCCTTGATTTTTCAGCCAATTGTCTTTGAATGATTCGCTGATGTGTTTTACCAAGCGTTTTTTCAGAATGATTCGGATGTTCCAAATTTCTTCATCCGGCGTTGCATAGATTTTTTTCCAGATTTCGGTATTGGATTGATCCCGATAGAAATTAGCTTCAAAATACTTTTCGTAAAAACGCCGCCATTCCGAAGCGGCCCAAGTAGGCATGTGTACACCGTTGGTTACATATCCGACATGCAATTCCGGAGCAAAATAACCTTTCCATATCGGGGCAAACATCCGCTTGGAAACTTCGCCATGCAAGAAACTGACGCCGTTGGCTTCCTGACAGGTATTCAAAGCAAATACGCTCATACAGAATTTTTCGTTGCTTCCCGGATGAGTACGTCCCATATCTATAAATTCCTGCCACGTAATTCCCAACTTAGAAGGATACTGACTCATGTATTTATTTAATAAGGGTTCTTCAAAATAATCGTGTCCCGCCGGAACAGGCGTATGGCAAGTATATAAAGCGGAAGCCCTTACTATTTCTATTGCTTCGTTGAAGCTCAATTGATCTTCTTGAATATAATCAACCAAACGCTGTACATTGATAAATGCCGCATGACCTTCGTTGCAATGAAAAATCTGTTTCTTAATTCCCAATTTATTTAAGAGCATTATTCCGCCGATTCCCAGCAGGTATTCCTGTTTAAGACGGTTTTCATTATCTCCTCCGTACAGTTGGTGCGTAATGCCGCGATCCCAATCGCTATTTAAATCCACGTCAGTGTCTAAGAGATACAGCTTAACCCGTCCTACGTTTACCAACCACACATAAGCATGTACATGAAAATTATTGTAAGGAACCTCCAATATCATCGGCTTTTCGTCAGAATCCATCACTTGCTTGATAGGCAACTGATCAAAACGCTGAGATTCGTAGTTGGCAATTTGCTGACCGTCCATTGACAGGGTTTGAGTAAAATAGCCGTAACGGTACAAGAATCCGACCGCTGTTAAATCTATATTCATATCGCTGGCTTCTTTGATGTAATCGCCGGCCAGAATGCCCAAACCGCCCGAATATATTTTTAAGATATTCGTTAATCCGTATTCCATACTGAAATAAGCAATGGAAGGTACATCTTTTCGAACCGGCTCTTCCATATAGGTTTTTAATTTCATATATACCTGTCGGACGGTATCCATCAATGTTTTATCTTCAGCGATAGCTTGCAAGCGGCTCTGAGAAAGTTGTTGCAGGAGTAATACCGGATTTCCTTCCGTTTTATTCCAGAGGTCTTTATCAATAGCTGAAAACAATTCCGTGGCTTCGTAATTCCATACCCACCATAAATTATAGGCGATTTCTTCCAAAATTTTCAATTCTTGGGGTACTTTTGAATGAATGTTGCTTTCGACCCATACCGGGTCATTCGCATAATTTGTTTTAATTTTCATTAGTTTATTCTTTTTTGTTTATTTTCAAATGCAATTGTATATGCTTTCAGATAATACTCGATAAAATGCGACCAATCAGCCTTCCGGGATAACGCTTGCGCCGCTTCCCGAGCGAGACCGATTTGTTTCGGAGATAATTTGGAATAGGAAATTATACTGTCTTTTATTTTCTCTGCTACTTCGAAATAGTTTGTATCGTTGCGCTCGACTATGATCACGCCGTGCTTCCAATCGTCGCCGGTCGCTCCTTCCGTTTTTGCCCACAATCCGAATCCCGCCAAATTGGTGGTAACGGTTGGAATACCGAATGCGATACTCTCCAAAGGCGTATATCCCCAAGGTTCGTAATAAGAAGGAAATACGGTCAAATCCAATCCGATGAGCAAATCATAATAGGACAGATTGAATATTCCGTCGTTTCCTTGTAAATAAGAAGGAACAAATACCAATTTTGTCGAATAGTAGTTTTTTTGATTGGTAAAATCCAGAAAATGCAGATACTGAAAGACTTTGTCTTCTTCCGGAAGATTCAAGTCGTGCGTATAATAAGGATTCGGTAAAGGCGATTGAGCCGGTTCTTTTTTTTGCAATCGGTTTTGTAAATCGGTTCGCGGACCTTTTATCCATGCCGGAACCAATATATATGCGACGATGGGCTTGGAAGGATTTGCCAAGCGAATGTGATTCATCGCTTCAATGAAAACGTCAATTCCTTTGTTTTTATATTCATAGCGTCCGGCGGTTGCGATCAGTAAAGCATCGTTGGAAACCCGTTCGCCCGTTAATTGGCTTACCACCCGAATCAAAGTTTCACGCGCTGTTTTCCGTTTGGCGGCAAATTCTTTTTCCGTCGGTACGAAATTAAATTCAAATCCGTTGGGGGTTACTATATCGGGACATTTTTCCAGCAGTTGGCAACATTCAACGGCAGTTAATTCGCTCACGGTTGTAAAACAATCCACATGCCGGGCAGTCTGCTTTTCAAGCGAATGTTTGGCTTCCATATTCAATTCCCGCGCCATTTCATCGCCGTTGTAATTCGTCAATTGATCGTATAGCGGCTTATTATTTCCGCAAATGGAACGACCGATGGAAGTCGCGTGCGTCGTGAAAACCGTCGCGATAGCCGGAACCCGATCTTGTAAATAAAGGGCAGCCGGCCCCAACATCCATTCGTTGAGATGAGCAATTACGTTTTTATCGGATAATTGCAAATAGTGATAGAGACTTTCGATGACTACGCCGGCTGCATAAGCAAACATACACGACTCGTCGTAATCGCCGTAAGCGGCCATCGAATTAACGCCGAATTTATCCCACATTTCGAAATAAAAGGCATTTTTTATTTTGTAATAGGATTGAAAATCGGCCAAAATAACGATCGGTTTCCCCGGAATATTCCACCTTCCGACCCGTACATTCAAATTTTCCTTTTCACCGGCTTGTTTTTTCCAAGCCTTTAATAATGTGTTATCTTCAATGAAATCGGGATTAATTGATTCTTTTCGTAAATCCGGACCGACAAAAATAATTCTATCCGGGAAAAGCGCTTGAAGTGTTTTTGCACGCGTGGATAATACCGTGTAGATTCCACCAACCTTATTACAAACTTCCCATCCGGATTCAAACACGTAATCCGGCATTATTCGTTTTGTTTCTGACATAGAGCTTCAAAATTCAAACCAAGCTGCAAAGATAGCATTTTTTTTCTTATACGGAAGCAGTATTTTTTTTCTTAACTTGGATTTAACTGAAAAAAAATTGGAAGCATCCGGAAAATGACTATATTTGCAAAAAAAATACAGTTTTTACAGGCTGCATTTCAATCGTTATTGCGAGGACGGTGAAGTTCGAACAATTGATAACTTTCAGTTTTTTGTTTTTAGTTTTTTAACGAATGCATAAATTATATATCTTTATTTTTAAACTTGTCGGGTGGAAGTATGAGTTATCGGTGGAAATTCCAACAAAATGCGTACTTTGCGCGGCGCCGCATACCAGCAATTGGGATTATATCATCGGAATGCTTTTCTATAAGTCAATTGGCGGAAAACCGCATGTTTTAATGAAAAAAGAATGGTTTTTCTTTCCTTTGGGCTATCTTTTAAAATTAGTAGGCGCTCTCCCGGTTGATCGCAAGAAAAAAACTTCGGTTTCCGATCAAATGGTAGCATTGTTTCGGTCAAGAAATCATTTCCAATTGGCTATTGCTCCGGAAGGTACGCGAGGCAGAAATGCCCAATGGAAAACCGGTTTTTACTATATTGCTCTGAATGCCGGCGTTCCGATTACGTTGGCTTATATTGATTATTCAAAAAAAGAAATCGGAATTAAAAAAGTTTTTTATCCGACGGGAGATGTCCAATGCGATATTGAAGAAATAAAGGATTACTATAAAGATGTGCAGGCAAAACATCCCGAAAGATTTGCAATTAAATAAATGAATGAATTAAGAATCAGCCTTGTCCAAGCCGATATTTTCTGGGAAGATAAAGATAGGAATATCGAACGATACGGAAATCTTTTGAAGAAACTTTCCGGTAAGAGTGATTTAGCCGTTTTACCGGAAATGTTTTCCACCGGATTTTCAATGCAAGCTTTTCACTTAGCGGAAACCAACGAAGGAACAACCATTCAAGCCGTTCGCTCTTGGGCGAAAGAATATGACTTGGCTGTATGCGGAAGTTTTCTGGCAAAAGACGATTCTGAACGGATTTTTAATCGGGGTTTTTTCATTGACCCTGACGGGAAGCAATCATTCTACGATAAACGTCATCTTTTTCGGATGGGTTTGGAGCAGAAACGATTCACAGCCGGCGACCGGAAAGTGATTATTCCTTATAAAGGATGGAACATTCGGCTTATCGTTTGTTACGACCTGCGATTTCCGGTCTGGGTTCGAAACCGAAAGAACGAGTATGATGTATTGATTTGTCCGGCGAATTGGCCGATTCCCCGCGCAAACGTATGGCAAATCTTATTGCCCGCCCGCGCTTTGGAAAATCAATGTTATGTTTGCGGAGTCAATCGAATCGGGAGAGACGGAAATTCAATAGAACATCGGGGAGATTCGGTTTTGCTTGACTTCAAAGGCAATCGGATAGCGGAAACCGTTCCCGATGAAGAATCGGTAGTTACCGTCCTTCTCAGGAAAGACCTTTTGGATGATTTTCGGGAGCGCTTTCCGGCATGGATGGATGCCGATGATTTTGAGATTTTATAATACAACCCGGACATCCGTCGCACCGGTTGACCCCTTTTTTCCTGTTGCAAAAAAAGCGATATATTTTAATGCAAAGATAAATCGCAACAAGAATACCAATACCGTATGTGATAATTTCCTGTCCCATACTTAACTTATTTATCTTGAAATTCCGATTGCATATAACGGGAAAACAAGCGTTTTTTAGCCAAAGCCTCGTATTCGGTTCCCGGCTTTCCGTAATTGCAATACGGGTGGATGCTGATTCCGCCTCGCGGTGTGAAAATACCGGTTATCTCGATGTATTTAGGATCCATCAATCGGATTAAATCGTTTCGAATAATATTGACGCAATCTTCGTGAAAAGCGCCGTGATTGCGGAAACTGAAAAGATAGAGTTTCAAGCTTTTGCTTTCAACCATCCGTACATCGGGAATGTAGTCAATCGAGATCGTCGCAAAATCCGGTTGTCCGGTAATGGGGCAAAGAGCGGTAAATTCCGGGCAACGGAATCGTACCCAATAATCATTTTCCGGATGTTTGTTGGTAAAAGTTTCCAGAACTTCCGGTGCGTATTCCTGCTTGTATTCGGTCTTATTTCCGAGCAAAGACAGATGGTTATGTTCTTCGATATTCATATGTACATAATCATTGCGATACAAAGGTAAGGAGAATTATCGAAATAGAAAGAATTATAAATTATAAATTATGAATTATGATGTCGCTGCGGGCTTGACTCGCAATCCGCTGTTTATCGTTCACCCGATTGTATAGATTTTTCGTATTCCTTCAATCCTTCGTTCCGCAGTTTGCAGGAAGGGCAGTGTCCGCAACCGTCGGCAAGGATTCCGTTATAGCAGGTCAAGGTTTTATTTTTGACGATTTCGAAAACGCCCAATTCGTCGGATAAAGCCCAGATTTCCGCTTTATTCAACCACATGAGCGGAGTATGAATAATAAATTGTTCATCCATCGCGAGGTTCAAAGTCGTATTCGCCGAGCGGATAAAGGTGTCGCGACAATCGGGATAGCCGCTGTAATCGGCTTGAGAAACGCCGGTAACCAGATTTTGAATCCCATGCGTTCGGGCGATTACCGCACCGAAAGTGAGGAAAAACAAGTTGCGACCCGGAACGAAGGTGTTGGGATAGGAATTTTCCGGTTTCTCGCAATCCATTGTCATCGCAAGATTGGTTAATGAGTTGTCGGCTAATTGGCTGATTATTGATGCATCGAGTACTTGAAACGGGACATTTGCTTCCGCTGCAAGCCCGCGAGCGACTTCAACTTCGTTCGAATGTCGTTGCCCGTAAGTAAAACACAGGGTTCGAACTTCGTTGAAACGACGGAGGGCCCAATACAGACAAGTCGTTGAATCTTGTCCTCCCGAAAAAAGTACGAGCGCCGATGAATTGTTTGTCATAATGAATTATGAATTATGAATTATAAATTATGAATTATGAATTATTATTTTATCCAAGATAAAGGATCCAATTTGGTTTGCTCTTTCCAGATTTCGAAATGCAATAAAGTGGAGTTTCCTTTTTCCCCGTCTGTATAAATCTTTCCGAGCGCTTGCCCGGTGTTTACTTTATCTCCTTGTTTGACATATACTTGATCTATATTGGAATACAACGTCAAATAATTACCGTGCCGGACGATAATGGAATTATTGTATCCCGGAAGAATAAATATACGGGAAACGACTCCGTTGAAAACGGCCGTTGCCTCATTGCCGGAAGTGGTTTCAATATCAATACCGTTATTATTGGTCACAATTTTCGATAATTCTTTGTGTTGATGTACGCCGAAATATCCCACGATTTTATAATTTCCTTTCAACGGGAAAGGAAGTTTGCCTTTATTCCCGGCGAAGGTGGAAGATAACGTTCGCTCGCTTTCGGTCATCGCATAACCGCCTTTTACTTCCGCCGTTCGATTTTCTCCGCTTTCTGATTTAGCCGCCTTTTCGGATTTCAGAACTTCTTCCGCAATGATTTTTTCGATTTGTCGGTTTAAGGCATTCGCTTGTTTTTCTTTTTTTGCTAAATCCTCTTGAAGCGCTTTTTTGTTTTTTTCAAGCGTTTTTATTTCGCCTTTTTTACTTTCTTCTTCTTCGCTTAATTGTTTTTCTTCCGATTGCCGCGTACCTAAAAGTTTCAGTTTATCGCTTCGGTTTGCTAACAGTTGAGCCTTTTCCAAGTTGATTGTATTTTGTTTTTCGGTAATTTCTTCCGCCTGTTTTTTCTGCCATCCGGAATATGCTTTTAAATACATGATTCGGTGAAACGATTGAGTAAAATTTTGAGAAGACAGAATGAATAACAGATAATCCGAACTGTTTTTGTGTAAGTACATTTTCCGTATCGAAGCGGCATAATGCTGCTTTTTCGCATCTAAGTTTTCTTCTAATGTTTTGACTTGCATTTCTTTAAAACCGATTTCTTCATCCAATGAGATGATTTCTTGGTTCAACAGTTGAATGATTTTCTTTCTCGAATTGATTTGTTGAACCAATAAGTTCAAGCGATTCAGCGCATTACTCGTAGTCAGCTTATTTTCCTTTAGTAACCGGTTGGTTTCTTCGATTTCCGCTAAAGTCGCCAATCGTTCTTTTTCTAATTCCCGAACTTGTACGGACTGCTGAGCCGACAACGAAAAAACACAGAACAGCAAATACACAAGCAGCTTGACTTTCATCAGAACGATTGGATCAGTTTGATTATTTGTTCAATTTCGATGGGTTGATAACCGTTTGGAATCGTAGTATCCGGTTCAAAGTAGGTATCAATATCCACGGTATTAAATGTCAGATTCAAAGTAATCAAATCATTCGGAACGGTTAATTCCATCGTCATCTTCATCGGAAATAACCGGTTGTTGGATGCTAATCCGAAATCTTTGTACAACCAGTTCATGTTGGTTTCTTTTTTATCCTTATACATTTCCGTTTGAATAATCCGATTACTGTAATCGCTGATAAAATCGTAATTAATCCCTTGATTATCAGAATTATTCAATCGAACGAAAAATTTATCTTCATTCCAACGGAAAGTATTGTAATCATTTGAAGATATGGACGATTTCCCGGCTATAAATAATTGATTCGTAATCAAAGCTTGCAGGTTGTAAAAATCGAAATCGAAGGTTGCTTTGCTTTTAATGGTTTGCATGGATTCCGAAACATATCGTTTGTTATGTCGGTCTATAATCGTGATTTGTTCCGGCGTGATGTTTATTCGAGCCACTTCGGTTCCCAAAATCGGAATCCGCAAAGAAAGTTGGATAATTTTGTCTTTGATGATTCGCAATTGGGCATTGGCGGAAACGGTACTTTTTTTCATTCCGGGCTTGATGGAAAAACGCAACGACGAAGATAAGGTGTTGAATGGAATAGCTTGATATTGAATAGATTTTATTCGTTCTTCTTTTCCCATTTCGGATAAAGCGACAGTGGCGACCGGATGCGTCGTTTTACAACCGCCGAATAAAATGATCATTCCCGTTAAAAGAAGCGCACAGTTGTATTTCCTATTTCGATTCATAATACATTTTGTTTTCTATTTTCTTTTCCAACAGACTTGTATCTTCTCCCATTTCTTTGATTTCCAACGCTTTTTCCCATTGTTCAACGGCTTTATCCGTATTTCCCGTTTTGTAAAGAATATCGCCGTAATGCTCCAGAATATCGGAACTTTGTCCTCCGTTTGAGATCGCGCTTTCAATATAAAATTTGGCCAAGGTATAATTCCCTTTTTGGAAGAACACCCAAGCATAAGTGTCTATGTAAGTGGGTTCGTTGGGTTGCAATTTTATACATTTGGAGATCATTCGCTCCGCTTTATCCAAATCTTCCTTGTCTAAACTTAAAAAATAAGCGTAATTGTTAAGAACCACGATGTTATTTTCATTATATTCCAACGATTTATCGTAAGCTTGATAGGATTCTTTCTTTTGATTCATTTGGTGATACAAATCGCCGATTATACCGTAGAACCTCGAAAGGGATGGTTTGTCATCCTCCGGAATAACGGGGATTCCTTCTTGGAAAACAGCCAGCGCTTCCGGGTAGTTTTTTAACTGATAATAGGCGGAACCTTTATAATAATAAAATTCGAAATCATCGGGAAAAACAGCTAAAGCCGAATTACAAATCCGGATAATTTCATCCGCATTCTCCTCTCGGATAGCAATATTCATTAGTAGGCGCCAAGCAAGCGAGTTTTCCGGATTGGCTTCCGTAACCAATTGGAATTGAACCCGGGCCTCTTCCCATTTACCTTGGGATACCAGAAATTGACCATACATCATATTGAGTTCTTTTTCTTGGGAATATTGTTCCATCAGCGTTTTAAACAAAGAATCGGCCGCTTCGACCTCTTTTTGGTTCGACAACCGGTCTCCGAGGTATTTTCCGAGAATGGAAATTTTGGTATCCACATCCAATACGGGATTTTTCAATGCGGATTCAATTTCTTGTACCGCCGCTTCCGTATCGCCTTTTTTCTCGTAATAACCGGCCATGGAAGCAACGTAGTAAGGACTTTGCGGATCAATTTTATGCGCTTTCTCATAATAGGTCAACGCTTTGTCTGAATCGCCGTTTTCTAAATAAAAATCGCCGATTAGGATTTGATATTTTGTTTCCGACGGATTTTTAGCGGCTAATTTCTCAAGTTCGTTGATTGCGTTTTCCTTTTGTTCCACTGCGAGATACAGCTTGTATTTTTGCATAGAAAGCGCTTCGCTCATTCCGATGCTATTCTCTAAAGCGTCGAGCGATTGAATGGCTTTGTCTATTCGGTTTTGTTTCAAATACAAATCACTGAGATAAAAATGCAATTCCGATTTTTCCGGATGTTCGGCCGCCAATTGTTCATAAAGCTCGGTGGCTCCGGAAAGGTCTCCTGTTTCCCGGTAAATTTCCGCCAAAGAAACTTTGTATTCAAAATTTTCAGAATCATAGATCACCGCTTTTTTAAGCGCTTCGATGGCTAAAGAATCTTCTTGCAAAAACAGATAATAGTTCGCCATCAAAGCCAATGCCGACGAAGATGTCGAATCAATTTTCAACGCGTATTGCAACGCGGCGTAAGCTTCGCCGTGTTTGTCGCTCTGTTTAAGGCGCAAGGCCTCTAAGTAAAAATAATCGAATTTTTTCTTGGTTCGATATACGGAATCTTCCACCGTCGTGCGACTGTCTTCTGCCGATACCGCTAAGCAAAAACAAGTGAAAAACAATAAAATGATTGTCTGTTTCATATTATTTCTATTTGCTTTTTATTCGGCTCCGGTATGGCCGAATCCGCCCGCGCCGCGAACGGTTTCCGTTAAATACTCGGCAGGTATCCATTCTACGCGCTCGTGACGGGCGACCACCATTTGGCAAATTCGTTCCCCGTCATTAATAACAAACGGCGCATTGGAAAGATTGACTACAATCGCTTTTATTTCTCCGCGATAATCCGAGTCAATGGTTCCCGGCGCATTTACCAACGATATTCCGTGTTTGATTGCCAAACCGCTTCTCGGACGAATTTGCGCTTCATACCCGCTCGGTAATTCGATAAAAAGCCCCGTCGGAATTAAAGCTCGTTCCAGCGGTTCCAGCGTGACGGGAGCATCCATATTCGCACGCAAATCCATTCCTGCGGAGTGGAGCGTTTCGTATTCCGGCAAAGCGTGTTTTGAATGATTAATGATTTTTACTTGCATATTGAATGTAATTCGATGCAAAAATACAATTTATTTTGCAGAGAACAAGATTATTTCACATCAAAAACGAATTGTATGATACGAGTAATATCATTTTTTTCATGCCGATTCAATTTTTTCTTAAGCTTTCTTGTAATATCGTAGGATATTATATACTTTTTTTTTATCTTTGCAAAGTAATTATTTAAAGCGATCCGACAAAGTTCGTAAGTAACTAATCTGTTAATTCACTTGTTGGTAGATAGCCTTAGAAATAATTTTTCCGCGAAAAAAGAAAAAAAACAATATAAATGACTGACAAATGGAATTATCAACTCCCCACAAAAGAACAAAAACTTAAAAAAGACGAACTCTCGAAAAGATTCGGACTAAGTCCTGCGGTCTGTCTTCTGATGGTACAAAGAGGTATTACCACAGAGCAAGAGGTACGGCAGTTCCTCAATCCGAATTTGAGAGATTTGCACGATCCTTTCTTGTATCCCGATATGCGGAAAGCCGTTGATCGCTTGAATCAAGCTTTGGGAAACAAAGAAAGAATCATGATTTATGGGGATTATGATGTGGACGGCACAACTGCCGTTGCACTGGTTTACAAATTTTTAGAACAAAACACTTGGTCGTCCCATTTGGATTATTATATTCCGGATCGCTACGACGAAGGGTACGGTATTTCGGACAAGGGGATCGAGTATGCTCATGAAACCGGCGTATCGCTGATCATTTCTTTGGATTGCGGAATCAAAGCGATTAAGAAAATAGCTTACGCCAAATCGTTGGGAATTGATTTCATTATCTGCGATCATCACATGCCGGACGACGTATTACCCGATGCCGTAGCTATCTTGGACGCCAAACGCTCGGATTCTTCTTATCCTTATGAACATCTTTCCGGCTGTGGCGTAGGTTTCAAATTCATGCATGCATTTGCCATCAGTAACGGAATTGATTTTTCGAGCTTGAGATCTTTACTTGATTTGGTTGTGGTCAGCATTGCGTCGGATATTGTTCCGATTACCGGCGAAAATCGTATCATGGCGGCATACGGATTGAGACAATTAAGCCATAATCCGAGTAAAGGACTCAAAGGAATTATTGACATTTGCGGACTGTCGGGAAAAGAAATCACGCCCAGTGACATCGTTTTTAAAATCGGACCTCGAATCAATGCTTCCGGAAGAATGATGAACGGAAAGGAAGCCGTGGATTTGCTTTTGGCGAAGGATTTTAAATCAGCTCAAGAGATGAGTGAAAGTATTGACCAATATAACGATGATCGCCGCGAATTGGATAAAAAAATAACCGATGAGGCCTATTCGATTATTGACGAGGACCCTCAAATGGCAACCCGGAAAATTTTGGTGGTCTTTAATCGGGAATGGCACAAAGGCGTGATTGGAATCGTAGCGTCACGATTGACCGAAAGATATTACAAACCAGTTATTGTTTTGACCGAATCAACCGGCTATGTTTCCGGTTCGGCTCGTTCGGTAACCGGCTTTGATATTTACAAAGCCATTGAATCTTGCCGGGATCTTTTGCTTAATTTCGGCGGACATACGTTCGCAGCCGGCGTTACTTTGTTGGAGGAAAATTTGGAGTTATTCCGCTCCCGCCTCGAAGCTTTTGCCGATGAATACATGGAAGAGGAACAAATGATCCATACTTTGGATATTGATATGGCTTTGAAATTCAGTGAAATTGATAATAAGCTTTTATATGATCTGAAACGAATGAGTCCTTTCGGTCCCGAAAACCAAAAACCGGTTTTTTGTTCGTTCGACGTGCGGGATTTCGGAAGCAGTAAATTGGTCGGTAAAGAATTGGAGCATATTAAATTGGAATTGATTGACGATTCTACTGGAGATATTATCTCGGCAATCGCTTTCGGAATGCATCCGTACAACGACTATATCAAAAGCGGAAAACCGTTCGATATTTGTTATACAATCGAAGAAAACGTATATAACAATAAAGCAAGTATTCAACTGCTAATCAAAGATATTCGAATGAACGATAACCATGTTTCTCGAAATTCTTAAACAATATTGGGGGTATGACTCGTTTCGTTCGCTTCAGGAAGAAATCATAACTTCCGTTTACGAAGGAAAAGACACCTTGGGACTTATGCCGACGGGAGGCGGAAAGTCGTTGACCTTCCAAGTTCCGACTATGTTGATGGAGGGTCTCTGTCTCGTTGTGACCCCTTTAATTGCTTTGATGAAAGATCAGGTGGATAATTTGAGAAAACTCGGAATCAAAGCCGCTTGCGTACATTCCGGAATGAGTCATTTCGAAATCATGGTTGCATTAGATAACTGTATTTTCGGCAATTACAAATTCTTGTATGTATCGCCCGAACGCTTGACTACCGAGCTTTTCTTAGCCAAACTTTCGCATTTCAATATCTGTTTACTGGTTGTTGACGAATCCCATTGTATCTCGCAGTGGGGATATGATTTCCGTCCCTCTTATTTGCGTATTGTTGATATTCGGGAATATCTTCCCGACGTTCCCGTTCTTGCGCTGACGGCAACCGCTACTCCCGATGTTATTGACGATATTCAAGAAAAATTGCATTTCAAACAAAAAAACGTTTTTTGTAAAAGTTTCGAACGGGAAAACATCGCTTACGTAATCCGCGAAACCGATGATAAAATCTTTGAAATGGTACATATTCTGTCGAGAGTGCAGGGATGTTCCATTGTTTATGTACGAAGTCGTAAACTGACGAAAGAAATTGCCGTCGAACTGCAACGTCACGGCATTCAAGCGGATTATTTTCATGCCGGATTGAATCCGGACGAAAAGATACAAAAGCAAAACGATTGGAAAAACGACCGATGTCGGGTAATTGTTTGCACAAACGCTTTCGGCATGGGAATTGACAAACCGGATGTTCGTTTGGTTATCCACTACGAATTGCCCGGCTCTCTGGAAGAATATTTCCAAGAAGCCGGTCGAGCCGGTCGGGACGAGAAAAAAGCATACGCAGTTGCGCTTTTCTCTCCGAGGGATGTCGTTCAATTGAAAAAACGAGTGAAAGAGGAATTTCCGGGACGGGAGTTTGTCAAAGAAGTATATGAAAAATTAGCTTATTTTTTTCAGATTCCCATAAATACGGGAATGGATACCGGTCATAATTTCTCGATCGAAAAATTTTGTTCGATTTACAAATACAATATCACACAGGTACATAACGCATTGAAAATTTTGGATTTATCGGAATATATCACTTATATCGAAGATACGGACAAGCAATCGAAATTAATGTTTACCATTCAACGCGATGAACTGTATAAATTTTCCGAATTCAGCGAAACGATTGAAAATCTGATTCAAGTACTTTTGCGATCTTATACCGGTTTGTTTACCGATTATGTCCGTATTAGTGAAGATTTATTGGCGCAACGAACGGGAATATCCGAACATGCGGCTTACGAATCGCTAAAACTTCTGTCGAAAAAAAATATTATTCATTATATCCCCGCTCAAAAAGTACCGACTATTTATTACAATAAAAATCGGGAAGAAATGAAATACCTGTTTATTCCGCAATCGGTATATGAAGAGCGAAGAGATAGATTGATCCGACGGATCAAAAACGTCATTGATTACGGAAGTTCCAAAACGCAATGCCGGAGCAGAATGCTGCTGGAATATTTCGGAGAAAAAAATGCGAAAGATTGCGGAAAGTGTGATGTCTGCACCGATAAAAAGCGACAAAACATGAACTCCTCCGATATGGAGCGATTGATTCAAACGGTTTTGAATCAATTGGACGGAAAAGAGATGACGATGGATGAAATTTCTGCGGCAACGGATTATCCCGAAACTCGTCTGACAGAAGCCCTCCGTTTTCTTTCCGATAATAATCAAATCGTGATAGAGGAAAATAAAATACGAAAAAAAACAGTTCAATAAAAACAACCGGTTACCGGCGCTTATTCGCATGAAGCTATCAATCATCATTGTTAATTATAACGTTAAGTATTTTCTGGAGCAATGCTTAGATTCTGTTTTTCTTGCCGGGAAAAACCTGCCGATTGAAGTTTTTGTTGTAGATAATTGCTCTTCCGACGGTTCGACGGAATACGTGAAACCGATGTTTCCGGATGTAATATATATTGAAAATCAAGAAAATGTCGGTTTTTCGAAAGCAAACAATCAAGCGATTGCACAAGCTCGAGGCGAATACATTCTGCTTTTGAATCCCGATACGGTCATCGGTGAAAATTCGTTAACCGACGTCTGCCGATTCATGGACGAAAATCCGCAAGCCGGTGCGGTAGGCGTAAAAATGCTGGACGGATACGGTCAATTTCTCCCGGAATCCAAACGAGGATTCCCTTCTCCGTGGAATTCGTTTTGTAAAATGTCGGGCTTATCCAAACTGTTTCCCTATTCGAAACGGTTCGGAGGATACCACTTGAAATATTTGGACAAAAACCGGATTCATCCGGTGGACATACTGGCTGGCGCTTTTATGATGGTTCGAAAAGAAGCGATTGAAAAATCCGGATACTTGGACGAACGTTTTTTTATGTATGGCGAAGACATTGATTGGTCTTATCGAATCGCCCGTTCCGGTTATACGAATTATTATTTTCCGGAGCCCATCATTCATTACAAAGGGGAAAGTACGAAAAAAGACATCAAGTATGTGAAACGCTTTTACGAAGCGATGCTTCTTTTTTTTAACAAACACTATCCGCATTCCAATCGTTTTTTCAAATCTGTGATTCGATTGGCGATTGTTGCTTGCGGAACAATTTCCGGACTTCAAAAAGCAACCAAGCCTTTCAAAGCTTTTTTCCCCGCGCGAAAAGCGATTAAAGAATTTACATTTGATAAGTCGGTAATTTCTTACGAGCAAATTATTCGGACGATGGATCAATATTCCGGAGAAAAAACGCGATTCGGAATCCGGCATCCGGAAAAGGGAATTACGATAACTTCGAATGAAATAATTATTGATAATACAATATAAATATGGCTTTTTTAGAAAATGAAAATCTTTTGTTGAGAGCATTGGAACCGGAGGATTTGGATATTCTCTATAAATGGGAAAACAATGCGGAATTATGGAAATTCGGTTCTACTTTGACGCCTTATTCCAAGTTTGCTTTACGCGATTACTTGACCGATTCATTGCAAGGGATTGTTTATACGCGTCAATTGAGACTGATGGCCGTTGAAAAAAAGTCCCGCGCGACGATCGGAACGGTTGACTTGTTCGATTATGACCCGATTCATCAACGGGCGGGGATCGGCATTTTAGTAGATACTCCCTACCGACACAACGGCTTGGGAACGGAAATACTGCGATTGACTGCCGAATACGCTTTTAATGTTCTGCATCTGAATCAATTGTATGCCTATATACCTTTAAGTAATACGATCAGTTTCAATTTGTTATGCAAATGCGGATATGAACAGGCCGGCTTACTGAAATCATGGTTGAAAACCTCCGCCGGTTTCGAAGACGTTCATTTGATGCAATTGATGAAAGATAGTGACAAATAACTACTAACGAATAAAATGTCACTTGTTACCGGTTTAAAATGAAAAGGTTGCCGAATCACTTCGTCAACCCTTCTAATTGAATTACTAACCCTTAACTATAACTAATGAAATAACACTCTTTACATATAAAACACTTGATCTTAAAAAAGGTTCACGAAATGTTCGATTTTTTATAAATATTTTTTAATTTTATTTGTAAGTGTTTATTAATTAGATAAATAAAATTTCTATTTTAATTCTTATTTAAACAAATTCAAAATAATTTTTTGAGAGTGATTGAAAATTCAAAGGAATTTACGACCTTTGCAGCGGCTTAGCAAAAAGCGATATTGAAAACAAGCGATGTAACAGATGAAACTTTCGGAGTTAAAACGGGGAGAAAAAGGAATTATTACCAAAGTATTGGGACGCGGCGCTTTTCGCAGGCGGATTATTGAAATGGGATTTATCAAGGGGAAAGAAGTGGAAGTAATAACCGAGGCTCCGCTGAAAGATCCGACCGAATACAAGCTCATGGATTATGAAGTTTCTCTACGGAAAAGCGAAGCCGAGCTGATCGAAATCATTACTTTGGAAGAAGCGAATCTGCAACTTCCGGAAACCGAAAATCGGCCGTTGGTACTGAATGAAGAGGCGCTTCAATCGTTGGCTGACGAGCAAAGTAAAATCATTCGGGTGGCTTTGGTGGGAAATCCCAACTCCGGCAAGACTTCTTTATTTAATGCGGCCTCCGGTACGCACGAAAGGGTAGGGAATTACAGCGGAGTAACCGTTGACGCTAAAAAAATGAAATTCAAATACAAAGGATACGCTTTTCATTTGATGGATTTACCCGGTACCTATTCGCTGTCGGCTTATTCGCCCGAAGAACTGTATGTGCGGAAACAAATCGTAGAAGGAACTCCCGATGTAATCATCAACGTAATGCCGGCGTCCAATTTGGAAAGAAATCTGTATCTGACGACTCAATTGATTGATATGGATGCGATTACTGTAATTGCATTAAATATGTACGATGAATTGGAAAAATCGGGCGCCACATTCGACCATCAACGTTTTGCCGAAATGATCGGCTATCCGATTGTACCTACCGTTGCCAAATCGGGACGAGGGATTCCCGAACTGTTCGACCAAGTGATTGAAGTATATGAACGGCGCAGTCCGGTTGCTCGTCATATTCACATTAATTACGGCGAAGAAATTGAAACCGGAATTGACCATGTGAAAAAACAGTTGAGGGAGGAAAAGCAAATCGGTCTGGACACTTCTTTGCGTTATTTGAGCATATTGCTTCTCGAAGGCGATCCGGTGGCCGAAAAAACGGTTGCCAAGTTTCCGAGCGCAAAAAAAATACTTAACGAGAGAGACATCCATGCGCAATACATACGGGACGATTTCAGGGAAGATGTTGAAACGGCTTTTGCCGACGCTCGTTACGGTTTTATTGACGGAGCTTTGAAGCAAACCTACAAAGAAGGGAAAAGAGATACGTTGAAAATCACGCATTGGATTGATCGCGTGGTTACCGACCGGTTTTGGGGTTATCCGATTTTTTTTCTGTTCATGTTCTTGATGTTTGAATGTACCTTTATGCTGGGGAAATATCCTACGCAATGGATCGAAAGTTTGGTGCGTTTTTGCAGCCGTTTGTTGGATGTTCATTTAAATTCGGGACCGTTCAGAGATTTATTGATTGACGGAATCATCGGCGGCGTCGGCTCGGTGATTGTTTTTTTGCCGAACATTGTGATTCTGTATCTTTTCATATCGTTTATGGAAGATACGGGATACATGGCGCGAGCGGCTTTTATCATGGATAAATTCATGCAAAAAATGGGCTTACACGGTAAATCATTTATTCCTCTGATTATGGGATTCGGTTGCAATGTCCCGGCAATCATGAGTACGCGGATTATCGAAAGCCGAAACACCCGCATAATCACCATCTTGGTTAATTCTTTGATGTCCTGTTCGGCCCGTCTGCCGGTTTACATTCTCTTTGTAGGAACTTTTTTTCCGAAACAGGAAGGATTGGTTTTGTTCGGTTTGTATTTGACGGGAATCGGTTTAGCCGTCGGAATGTCGCGACTTTTCAAGAAATTTTTGGTGCGCGGCGAAGACTTGCCTTTTGTTATGGAATTGCCGCCTTATCGTCTTCCGACGTGGAAGGCAATGAGTCGTCATATTTGGGATCGCTCTTCCCAATACTTGAAAAAAATGGGAGGAATTATTTTGATTGCGTCCATTGTTGTTTGGTTTCTTGAATATTATCCGCAAAATGCCGAACGCAATCAATATTACGAAAATCAAATAACGGCGGTTATGAACGACAGCCGGTTGATGCCGGAAGAAAGTCACCGGTTAATTTCCGATTTAAATAAACAACACAAAGAAGAGCAAAAAGAAAATTCGTATATCGGGAAAATCGGGCAAACCATTGAACCGTTGATGCGACCCTTGGGTTTTGATTGGAAACTTGGGGCAAGCTTGGTATCCGGAATGGCGGCGAAAGAAATTATTGTCAGCACATTAGGTATTTTATATACGGGTGATGACGAAGATACCGGTTCGTTGAAACAACATCTTCAAAACGAACGCTATCTCGATGGGAGCGTGGTATATTCGCCTTGGGTAGCCGGCAGTTTTCTGCTTTTTGTACTGATTTACTTTCCCTGTCTTGCAACGGTTGCCGCCATAAAAAATGAAACCCGGTCTTGGAAATGGGCGCTTTTTTCCGTTTTATATACGACCGCATTGGCTTGGTTAGTCGCTTTCGGGGTTTACCGAATCGGAACGACATTATTATAAAGGTAACCGAATGTTTGATAACGAAAATTCCTACTCAAACAATTCGTTCAAATCAATTTCCAGCCCTTCAAAAATATGTACGGGCGCTTTTTGATTGCATTCATACACAGTTCCCAAATCATATTTGCCGTCCGGCTGCAATAAAAAGACAATAACCGTTTTCGATTTGGGATCTGCAATCCAATATTCCCTTACTCCGGCAGCTTCATACAGGTTGAATTTATAATTCCAATCATATTTCAATGTCGAAGGCGACAATATTTCCACAATTAAATCCGGAGCGCCGATACATCCTTTATCATCTAACTTGGATAAATCGCAAATCACGCAAATATCCGGTTGAACCACGTTGTATATCTTATCATCCGAAGTTTCGTTATTTAAAGGCAAGCGAACATCGAATGGAGCATAGTAAATATGGCATTTCCCTTTTTTCTTTTCAATAAACCGATCAATCGGTTTAAATAATTTTTGCGAGACTTGTGCATGAGCGCGCATGGGCGCCGACATCAAATGGATAAAACCGTTAATCAGCTCCCTCCGTTTATCGTCTAACCAAGTCAAATAATCGGCATACGTGTAACGTTTGGATTCATCCAAATTTAATGTTCCATACATAACAAACGGCTCTTCCACAATGTTTGGTTGGGTTGAAGGCAGCTCATACGATTTTGTTTTTTCCTTTTTCATAGATATATCATGTTGTTTGCAAAAGTATAAAAAAAATCGTTTTGAAATACTTTACCGTTAATTTATCTTGAATCGTTCAATTATTTTATTTTGTAAGTTGGTCTTGTGAACCGGTTTTATATTAAAAACTCATTTAAACTTTTAGTCCATTTAAACAATTAGGCTGTTTATTGGGTATGAAAATATAGCAATTATTTTTATTGTTCACAAATCCGGATTACTATCGTTTTTTTGAAAATTATTGTTACTTTTGACATCGCAAATGTGAATTGAGCCTATGCAGGAAAAAATAAAACAATACTTTCTTTCACGATTACAGAATACGCAGCAATCCGCTGAAAAGGTTCGTCGGAATATTTATTATTTGGGAACCGTTCGCTTGTTGATTGTTGTCGGGACGATTGCTTTATCTTGGTTTTTTCGTACCCAAGGAACTTTTATTGTCGCAGGTATTCTTTTTCTCGGCGTAGTTCTTTTTCTGCCGGTTTTACAACAATGGAACCGATTGCAAAAACGGAAACAATATTTGGAAACTTCCGCCGAGTGCGATAAAAATGAATCGGATGCCTTGGATTATCGCTTTGATGCTTTTGATGGCGCTTCGGAACGGATTCAAACGCTTCATCCGTTCGGTTTTGACTTGGATATTTTCGGAAATCATTCTTTATTTCAAGCGATCAATCGTACGGTTACGGTCTATGGAAAGCAAATCTTAGCTCATTGGTTTGAAAAGCCGGAGCTTTCGATAGAACTGATAGAAGACCAACAGCAAGCGGTCAAAGAATTAAGCAATAAACCGGATTTTATGCATCACTTTCAAGTGATCGGTCGAATGAACCGGGAAAATGATTCCGACATGCAGGAGATAGAGGAATTTGTTGCTCAACCGGCTTGTATTCGGCGTTCCCGATGGTGGCAAATGCTGCATTTTGCTTTTCCTCTGCTTTGGATCATCGTTGTTTTTTTATATATCTACAAGATAATTTCACCTTTTCAGCTGATAATCATTTATATTCTTGCGCTGATTATCAGCGAAAGCCGAGCCAAAAGAATTAATCAATTGCATGCTCGAATCGGAAAGAAAGTAGCGATACTTACTTCTTATTCCCGATTAATCCGAGCGATTGAACAGGAATCTTTCGAATCGGAAACGTTATTAAAGCTTCAGTCGCATTACCGAAAAGAAGAAAAACCCGTTTCGGCAATTATCAGTCAATTGGCTCGATTAGCCGGCGAGCTGGAACAACGGTCGAATCTGATGGTTCATGTGATATTCAATCCGTTGTGTTTGTGGGATATTCATAAAACAATACAAATTGATCGTTGGAGAGAATGTTACGGCGGTCAAGCGATTGACCGGATAAAAACATTGGGTGAATGGGATGCGTTTATTTCGTTAGCCACATTTGCGTTTACTCATCCGGATTATGCTTTTCCGGAACTTACTTCCGATTATTTTACTTTAGAAGGGAAGAATCTGGGACATCCGTTGATGAAACGGGAGACTTGTGTTCGGAATGATATTGATATGGTAAAGCAGCCTTATTTTTTGATTATTACGGGGGCAAACATGTCCGGGAAAAGTACGTATCTTCGTACCATCGGAGTCAATTTCGTTTTAGCCTGTTTGGGCGCTCCGGTTTGTGCCGACGCTTTACGTTTGAGTCCCGCCGGGTTGGTTACTGGCTTGCGGACTTCCGATTCGCTTAACGACAATGAATCGTATTTTTTCGCCGAACTCAAACGATTGAAAATGATTATTGACCGCTTGGAAGCCGGAGAAAAACTTTTCATCATTTTGGATGAAATCCTCAAAGGCACCAATTCGGTTGATAAACAAAAAGGCTCCATTGCTCTGATACAACAATTCATTCGCTTACAAGCCAGTGGAATTATTGCAACCCATGACTTACTTTTGGGAAATCTCGAAGCGGAATTTCCCGACCGGGTTAAAAATTATCATTTCGAAGCCGATATCATCAATGATGAACTTTCTTTTTCCTACCGTTTACAAGAAGGAATCGTTCAAAACATGAATGCTTCTTTTCTGATGAAAAAAATGGGAATCACCCTGTGATTAAAAATGCCATTGATTGTTTGTATTCGTGTTTTTAGCCGGAGTTGTCGTATTCTTATTGCTTCCCCAAATAGAATTATAATACTCCATTGCTTCCGGTAATTCTTTTTGAATATCCGCTATCCGGGTATTATCCGAAGGGTGAGTACTCATAAATTCCGGAACGGATCCTCCTTGTTGCGACATTCTTTCCCAAAAGGGAACGGCAACTTCGGGCGAATATCCGGCAATCGCCATAAAAATAAGTCCCAAATGGTCGGCTTCCGATTCTTGTTTGCGGTTGAAAGGCAACATAACTCCGTATTGAGCGCCTAAACCGTACACCGTTTGTCCGACTGTTTGAGCGGCGGAACCGGATTTACTCAACACTGCGTCCAATCCGGCAGCGCCGTATTGAGCAAGCATTTGTTGCGACATCCGTTCGTTAGCATGTTTGGCTACCGCATGCGCCACTTCGTGTCCTAATACGACCGCCAAGCCGGCTTCATTTTGAGTCAGCGGCAAAATACCGGTATAAACCACGATTTTTCCTCCCGGCATACAAAATGCATTCACTTGCGGATCATCAATCAGATTAAATTCCCAAGAATAACCGGATAATAAAGATTCCATACCGACATATTTATAATATGTTTCTACGGCATCGGCAATTTTACGACCCACGCTCGTTACCATTGCGGTCGCTGTTTTATCGGTTGATTTTTTTGCGGTTTTGATGTAATCGTTGTATTCTTGCAAACTCAACGATAATACTTCATCATCAGAAACTAAGTTCAATTGTCGGCGTCCGGTAATAGGCACGCTGCTGCAACCGGAAATACCGGAAAGAATCAGAATAAGGATCAGGTTTAGTAGTGCTAATTTTTTCATGTCTTAATCATTTGTTTTTTGTTAATTTTATGTTCTAATACGCTGCAAAAATAATAAAAAGCGGTAAATCTTTTGCATATATCCGAATTTTATTTGTTGAAAAAGAAATTAAGGCTGTAGGAAAATTAATTTTATGTAATTTTGCGAATATAATATTGAAAAATTTTCAGCGAAGTAACACAATAATTATGACACCTAAAGACGGTTATGTAGAACCTGCGAGGATAGGAACTAAACGGTATTGCCAATATTTAACGTTGAATCCGAATACATTGGAAGAATACAAATTTTGGCATAATAAAGAAAATATCTGGAAAGAGATTCCCGAAGGTATCCGGAAAGCCGGAATTTTGAATATGGAAATATATCTTATTTGCAATCACGCTTTTATGATTATTGAAACGCCTTTGGATTTTGATTGGGAGGAAGCGTTTGGTCGTTTAGCAACGTATGAGCGGCAAGCCGAATGGGAAGATTTCGTTGCCCGGTTTCAAGAATCGGATGCCGGTAAACGTTCAGACGAGAAATGGCAATTAATGGAACGGATTTTTTCGCTTTAAATAAATCGGATGCAAGTTGTTCAAAAAGTTTTTTCAAGAAGCGCATCGGTAATTTTAATGCTTTCTTTCTTGAAAAAAACTTTATGAACAGCCTTTTTGCAAAATAAACCTTATTATTTTGCCGTTTCGATAGATACTTTCCGAAATTCTTTCAACGCTTTTTCGATAGCCAATGAAGTTTTGCGAGCGCGGGCTCCGGCCGCTTTGTTTCCGTTTTCTACCTGCGCTTCTGCGTCTTTTTGAAATTCAGCAAAAAGCTGATTTAAGTTTGCTACTAAATTTTTCATAACGTTATATTTATTAAAAGTTCGCACAAAGGTAACAGATTTTCAGAAAAAAAAGCTTTGAATACAAAAATAAATTATTTATCCGTTCTTTTTTATTTATATCTTTACTTTTTTTCCAATAGTACAACATTTTCGACGTGATGGGTGTGCGGAAACATATCAACCGGCTGAACTTTTTTTACTTTGTACCGATTGTCTAAGGCATTCAAATCACGGGCTTGCGTAGCCGGATTACAACTGACATACACGATTCGTTGCGGTTCGGCGAAAAGTATGGTTTTTATTACGTCGTCGTGCATTCCTACACGAGGCGGATCGGTCAAGATAACATCCGGGCGACCGTATTTTTCGATAAAAGCTTCATTCAACAGATCTTTCATATCCCCGTGAAAAAACAGAGTATTGGTTATCCCGTTAAGTTCGGAGTTTGTTCGAGCGTCTTCAACGGCTTCCGGAACCTGTTCGATACCGATTACCTGCAAAGCGTCTTTTGCCACAAAATTAGCGATGGTCCCCGTTCCCGTATAAAGGTCATACACGAGTTCCTTTCCGGTCAATCCGGCAAAATTGCGAACGATTCGGTAAAGATTGTATGCTTGTTCGCTGTTGGTTTGATAAAAAGACTTGGGACCGATTTTGAATTTAAGTCCTTCCATTACTTCAAAAATAAAGTCGTTCCCCTTGAACCGGAATACTTCAAGATCGGTAATGGTGTCATTGGCTTTTTTGTTGATAATATATAACAGCGATGTAATTTCCGGAAATCGGTCGGACAAGTGATTTAATAACTGTTCTATTCGAATCGGATCATCTTCGAAAAATACTACGATAAGCATGATTTCGCCGGTGGTTGAGGTTCGAATAATTATATTTCGGAGGAAACCGCTTTGATTTCGTAAATCGAAAAAAGAAAAATCGTTTTTCAGAGCAAATGATTTAATTTCGTTTCGAATACGATCGGATATCGGATCTTGCAACCAACACGACTTGATGTCTAATACTTTGTCGAACATTCCGGGAATATGGAATCCCAAAGCGTTTCGGTTATCGAATGTGTTTCCCGACCGGATTTCTTCTTCTGTCATCCATCGTTTATCGGAAAACGTGAACTCCAATTTATTCCGGTAAAATTCAGTTTTGGCAGAACCGACGATTGTTGAAATTTCGGGTAATTCGACTTTGCCGATGCGAGTCAGCAGGTCTCGGACTTGCTGCTGTTTATAGCGCAGTTGTTCGGAATACGGAAGAATTTGCCACTGACATCCTCCGCAAACGCCGTAATGTTCACAAAAAGCTTCCCTTCTTTGCGGCGAATAAGTATGGAAGAAAACGGCTTTACCTTCCGCATAACTATTTCTCTTTCGAGTCAATTGAATATCAATAATATCGCCCGGAACGACATACGGAACAAAAATGACTAAATCGTTGTGTCGAACAATCGCTTTTCCTTCGGAAGCAATTCCCGAAACCAACGCTTTTTCAATAAGCGGTAAGTTTTTTCCTTTTTTACTCAAAGCATTATGTTTTTTTACCGAAAACGCGAACGTATCTGATGAACGAAAGGATAATGTAACAAACGATAGCCAAGCATATTCCGGCAAGATGAAAAAAAGCGGTCAAGAACAAAGCAGTCAGAATCATAATGTAAGGATATTGATTCCCGATCCACTTGTAGTGAGTGAATTTGAGTGAAAACATCGGCAATTCGGAAACCATCAACAGGCAGAAAACAATAATAAGCGCTATGATAAAGAATGTACAGAATACGTGATTGCTTTCCGAAACCGGAAAGGAAGGAATCAACGCTCCCCAAAACAAACCGTTTGCCGGGACAGGTAATCCCAGAAACGAAGAAGTTTGCCGGTTATCAACATTAAATTTAGCTAATCGCAAGGCTGCAAAAATCGGAATTAAAAGAGCAATGAGCGGTATATTTCCACCGTAAGGAACTCCTTCGGAAGCATTTAAAAGGAAAGAATAAACCATAAATCCGGGCGCCATGCCGAAACTGATTACATCGGCTAATGAATCCAATTGTGCGCCGATCGGAGAATACGCTTTTATCAAACGGGCAACGAATCCGTCCATAAAATCAAAGCAGGCCGCCAACAGAATAAAGATAAATGCACCGATGTAATTACCATATACCAGCGACATTACACAAGATAAACATCCGGCGTAAAGATTCAAACAAGTAACGATGTTCGGCAGATTTTTCATTCGGAGAAACATCATTATAATTGAGCGATTTTCGTTTGATTTCCTTTTACGTAAGCTCCCATTTCCACTTCGACTTTTGCATGCAAAGGTAAGAATAAATCCACTCTTGAACCGAATTTAATAAAGCCCAATTGTTGATTAATGTGACATTTTTGTTCCGGTTTTACATAGGTTGCAATCCGTTTAGCCATAGCTCCGGCAATTTGCCGAACCAGAATTTGTTCGCCGTCGGGTCGTTCGATTACGATGGTCGAACGCTCGTTTTCCGTACTTGATTTCGGCAGATACGCTGCCCAAAATCGTCCGTTTTGATGCGTCAAATGAATGACTTTCCCATCACAAGGGACCCAATTGACATGTGCATTGAACAGACTCATAAATATGGAGACTTGCAGTCGTTTCTCGTGTAAATATTCATTTTCCATCACTTCTTCGATGACGACAATCGTTCCGTCGGCGGGAGCTACAATTGCTTCTTCCCGGTGATGATCGTTAAATATTCTTATCGGACATCGGAAAAAATTAATAAGCAGGGAAAAAATACCGATTGACAGTAACAGAACAAAATAAAACAATAATGAATGATTGGTTACTTGGTAGAGTATCCAATTTAATAACAGTAGGGTGATGAATGTGTAAATAATTACTTTATTTCCTTCTTTATGAATTTTCATGCTCGATTGCATTTTCGAAAGACAAAGGTATGAAAATTATTTTTGTTCCCCAACAAATCAACCGATGATTCTTGCTTTAATGTATCCTTCCCCGTGGAGAATCTCCAAAAGCCGGTTACGGAAATCGCCTTGAATAAGGATTTCACCTTCTTTAGCGGAGCCTCCGACTCCGCATTTTGTTTTTAACAATTTTCCCAATTCTTGCAAATCTTCTTCATTTCCGGCAAAACCGGTGATTAATGTAACTTTTTTTCCTCCCCGGTTTCGTTTATCCAATGCAATTCGAAGCAATTGTTTTTCTTTCGGCAGCGTAAACGCTTCTTCTTCCTTCGTATAACTGTATTGAAAATCCGGGTCGGTCGAATAGACAACATCTGAACGCTCTTTCCAATTATTGTTTTTCATAAATTAAATCGTTGTTTTGATTGTACAAAGTTACGGCTTATTATTGAAAAAATGAGTTAAAATATATACCTTTGTATAAATTAAAAAAAATTCGATGAAACCCGCATGCAAAAGTTGCATCCGAGAGAATGAATCTGTTGTGGGTTTCTTATGACCTTTAAAAAATAAATTATGTACGTATGAAAATTATATGTGTAGGAATGAACTATGCAGCTCACAATAAAGAGATGCAACGTGCGTTATTAATGAGTGAACCCACTATTTTTATGAAGTCGGATACTTCATTGTTAAAAGACGGTAAACCGTTTTACATCCCCGATTTTTCGTCGGATGTGCAATACGAAGCGGAAATAGTAGTAAAAATCAGTCGGTTAGGTAAGTGTATTGACCGGAAGTTTGCTTCCCGGTACTACGAAGAGGTCACCATAGGGATTGACATGACAGCGAGAGATTTACAGCAGAAACTCAAGAAAGACGGTTTACCATGGGAAATCAGTAAAGCGTTTGACAATTCGGCTGTAATCGGTAAATTTGTTTCATTGAAAGAAGAAGGTTTGGATATGAATGCCATTCCGTTCAAGTTGGATATTGACGGGAAAGCCGTTCAACAAGGCAATACAGCCGATATGATTTTTAAAACCGACGAAATAATCGAATATGTAAGCCGGTTTATTACCTTAAAAATGGGAGATTTGATTTTTACCGGAACCCCGGCCGGAGTCGGACGAGTAGAAATAAACAATCTTTTGCAAGGATATATTAACGATAGGAAATTGCTTGATTTTCAAATAAAATGAGAAATCAAAAAACAAAGCGAATGATAAAATACGAAAAACAGAGAAGGGTAGGAGTAATCATTCTTTATCTGCTGGGATTTATTTCGTTTCTTTCGGCTCAAACCGTGAATGACGGGAGCCGATACAGGGAAAATTCCGTTTTGTCTTCCGGAAAATGGATTCGATTGAAAGTAAACGAAAACGGCATTTATAAATTAACTTACGACGATATAAAAAAACAAGGAATAAGCGATCCGGCCAAAGTGAAAATTTACGGTTACGGCGGTTGGATTTTGGCTGAAGACTTTACCCAACCTTATGTGGATGACCTTCCGGAAGTTGCCGTATATGTGGATAAAGGAAGCGACGGCGTTTTTGGTCCGGGCGATTATTTGCTTTTTTACGGACGCGGAACCGTTCGATGGACGTATAATTCGACCAGAGGCGTATATGAACACGAAAACAATCCTTATGCTACGTATGGTTCTTATTTCATGACGGAGAGCGATACCGGCCCGAAAGAAATGGAAACGCTCAAACTTTCCGACGCTTCTTCCGGTACGGTTCGTTTAACCGTTTTTGACGATTACGCTGTGTACGAAAAAGATTCCGTTTCGATACTCAACAGCGGTCGGGAACTGTTCGGTGAGAATTTTGTCAAAAATTCCGGCACTCAATCGTTTACCTTTACGATTCCGGGAATAACATCCGATACGGGGAGAATGCGCTTGTCTTTTGCCGCAGCTCCCAAGGAAGCGACGCCGGTCAGGTTGTCAATCGGGGATCAGGATAATTTAAGTATTTCCATTTATGCTCCGGCTCCGAGCGATTATTATCGGAAAGCTTATTTGGGAGACAGTTGGGGAAATTGGAACGGAGAAAAATCGGAAAAAGTTACGGCGACGGTCACTTATAATTCTTCCGGTCAAGCGGTTGCATATCTGAATTTTATCGCTTTAAACATGAAGCGCTCTCTGCAATTCTATCCCGTTGCTTATACCTTTTTTCGCAACAGGGAAAGCCTTTCCGGTCAAAATTCGGTAACGTATTCCATCGGAAATCCGACCGCTTCCTGCCAAGTGTGGGAAGTAACTCAAAACCAAGATACTCGACTGATGGAAACAGAATTAAGCGACGGCCGGTTACAATTTACCGTTGCTCCTTCCGGAAATACTTTACGGGAATTTGTAATGGTTGATTTAAGTAAATCATTTCCGGTACCCGAATTTGTCGAAGAAATTCAAAATCAGAATTTACATGCGCTTCCTCCGACCGATATGGTCATTTTAGCTCCGACTGTTTATATGGGACAAGCGGAGCAATTGGCTGAAGCGCATCGGCAATCCGGGCTGAGAGTTGCGGTAGCAGAAGAGCGATCGGTTTTCAACGAATTTTCGTCCGGCACTCCGGATGCGACTGCTTATCGGCGTTTCATGAAAATGTTTTATGATCGTGCAACCAACGATTCGGATAAGCCAAAATATCTGCTTTTATTCGGCGACGGACTTTTTGATAACCGTCATCTTACGAGCGACGGATCAAAAAGAGATCCGAAATATTATTTACTGACTTATCAAGTGAAAGAATCCACAACAGAAAGCACTTCCTACGGTACGGATGATTATTTCGGATTTTTGGACGATAGTGAAGGGAGAAACATCTCTTCCGACCGATTGGATATCGGCATCGGTCGTTTTCCGGTCAATACTGTTGAGCAAGCAGAAAACGCCGTAAACAAAGTAATTGCTTACATGGGAAATACGCAATACGGAAACTGGAAAAGTAAATTGGTTTTTTCCGCTGATAATACGGATTCTTATGATCCAAATAATTATGCCGTACATGCTACTCAAGCCGAACAGTTAGCGAAATATATGGAAGAAAATTATCCGGAATACATGCTGTATAAGTACTATGTAGATGCTTACAAATTGGTTAATATCAATGGAAAGCCTTCTGCTCCGGATGCAAAAAAAGGAATACTCGATCATTTGAAAGAAGGTTGTTTCCTTTTGAATTATACCGGACACGGGAGTACTACCGGTTGGTCCGGCGAAGATTTGATGAACATAACCGATGTCAGGCAAATGACTTTTGAAAATTTACCGCTTTGGATTACGGCAACTTGTGATTTCGGATGGTTTGACGGTTTTAATGCTTCGGGTGGAGAAGAGGCTTTTCTGAATAAAAAAAGCGGAGCGATTGCTTTATATACGACCAGCCGAGTTGTTGATTCAAGGCCTAACTATAATATTAACAGTCAATTGATTCGTTATCTGTTTATGAAAGAAAACGGAAAACATTTTTCTTTGGGAGATATTTTTCGATTGGGTAAGAATCAATTGGGTTCCGATGCGAACAAATTAAATTTTGTTCTTTTAGGAGATCCGGCATTGGTGTTGAATTATCCCGAATGGAATATTCAATTGGAATCAATTAACGGAAATTCGATCCCGGAAAATGAAACAATTACCTTAAGAGCATTGGATAAAGTATCTGTATCCGGAGTAATTACCGATGAAACCGGAAATCTTGCGGACCAATTTACGGGAACATTGAATGCAACCGTTTTCGATAGCAAACAAACCATAGAATCCGTAAATTCAAATAGCGACGGCGTCCGTTTTTCTTTCACGGATTATCCCGGTATGATTTATTCGGGAAATACAGAAGTAAAAAACGGCGCTTTCAACTTTACATTCAATGTTCCGTTGGATATAATGTATGCGGATTCAAACGGGAAAATGGGCTTGTATGCTTATGATCAATCCTCCGGAAAAGATGCTGTCGGCAGTTTCCTGCAATACAAATTGGGAGGAACGGGAGATAATTGGGAAAATTCCGGAGACGGTCCTGAAATTGTCGCTATGTTTCTTAATTCCGAAGATTTCAAAAACGGAGATCCGGTGAACGAAACGCCTTTCTTTTATGCGAAAGTAAAGGATGAGAACGGTATCAATCTGTCGGGTAGCGGTATAGGTCATGGCTTAGAACTGCAAATAGACAATAATACTTATCCTTTGAACAGTTATTATGAAGCGGTTGATATTACGGGGGGAACTGTCGGATTTTCTATTCCGGAACTGCCGGCAGGCAATCATACCTTGATATTCCGGGTGTGGAATATTTATAATATTCCGACTGTTGATTCCTTGAATTTTACGGTAGTTAACGGGTATAGACCGACCATTGTGGATTTGCAAGCGAATGAAAATCCGGCTCGTACCCATACATTTTTCACATTGATTTATAACCTCCCGGAAACCGTATTGGATGTGGAAATCGGAGTTTACGATTTATCCGGTCGAACCGTTTGGGTTTATTCCGAAAAAGGCTCTTCCGGTTTCTCGCAACAGTATCAGATCGAATGGCCTTTGGTTAACGGCGCCGGAACCCGGATTCGACCCGGAATCTATATTTATCGGGCGACTATACGGACGGCAAACAGTAAAGAAACGACCAAAGCAAAAAAAATTATAGTTTTAGGACAATAAAACACGGGTAGAGATAGTTTTTTATTACAGTAAATTATTGAAGAAAAATAAAAGAAAATAACAAGCTCTAACCGTAAAAAAATAATCAATGAACAAATTAAAAATTTTATCGGTACTTTTTTTATTCACGGGTGTAATACTTACCGTTCAAGCACAGAAGAACGAGTTTAACCCTTTAATTGTCGGAGTTCCTTCTTTAACTATCGCTCCGGATGCAAGAGGAGGAGGTATGGGAGATGTCGGAGCGGCTACCGAACCGGATATTTTTTCGCAATATTGGAACCCGGCTAAATATGCATTCGCATACAGCAAAGCCGGAATCGGCTTAACCTACACGCCTTGGCTGAAACGTTTGATTAGTGATATTGATTTGGTTTACCTTTCCGGGTATTATAAATTGGGCGAGGCCGACCGGCAGGCGGTCAGCGCTTCTTTGCGCTATTTTTCTTTAGGTCAGATTGTAATGACGGATTGGTACGGAGCCACAATTCAGTCTGTCAATCCTTATGAAATGGCAGTGGATGTCGGTTATTCGCTTAAAACTTCAGAATCATTCTCTCTCGGCGCGTGTTTACGTTATATTTATTCCGATTTGGGAAGCGGAGCAGAAGACCTGTATCCCGGATCTGCTTGGGCGGTTGATATTGCCGGCTATTACAATAAATACATAATGATTGGAAGCAGTGAATGTCTGCTGGGTCTGGGGATAAGCGCTTCCAATATCGGTACTAAGATTTCATACGATGATGGAAATACCAGTAATTTTTTGCCGACCAAATTAAAATTGGGAGCTTCCTTGCTTTTCCCGTTGGATAATTACAACAAAATTTCACTTACCCTGGATGCAAATAAATACATGATACCTACTCCTCCCAACACGGAAGGCATGAGTACGGAAGATATGCAAAAGGCTTTGAGCGACTATTTTGCAATTTCTCCGATTTCCGGAATTTTCAAATCTTTCACCGAAGCGCCGGGCGGAGCGAGTGAAAAATTCAAGGAAATCATGTGGTCGGCAGGAGGAGAATATTCCTATCAAGATCAATTTTTTGTACGTGGCGGTTATTTTTATGAAAATCCGAGTAAAGGAAATCGGCAATATTTCTCGGTAGGCGCCGGCTTTAAACTGACTGCTTTCCAATTGGATGTTGCCTACTTGATTTCCACGGTTCCGTCTAACCCCTTGGATCAGACGCTTCGTTTTTCACTCAGTTTCGATATGGAAGGATTAAGAAATCTGATGAGATAAATTTATGCAAACGATTCGGGTCGGTATGGGTTTTGACGTGCATCGTTTGGTTGCCGGGCGAGCGTTTTGGCTGGGCGGGATTCAAATTCAACACGAAAAAGGATTACAGGGACATTCCGATGCCGATGCGTTAATTCATGCACTTTGCGATGCCTTATTGGGAGCCGCCGGCTTACGGGACATCGGTTTTCACTTTCCCGATACGGATGAAACCTACAAAAATATAGACAGTAAGATTTTATTGAAAAAAACAATGGAACTGCTACGTTCCGAGTCGTATGAATTGGGAAACGCAGATGTAACCGTTTGCGCCGAAGCGCCGCGACTGAATCCGCACATTCCTTCGATGAAAGTTTGTTTGTCTGAAACGATGCAAGTTGCTCCCGACGCTATCTCCATTAAGGCGACGACTTCCGAGAAAATGGGTTATGTCGGTCGAGAAGAAGGAATTGCTGTTTATGCTACCGTTCTGATTTATAAAAACGAAATCCTATAATAGTATTATGAAACCCGCATTAAAAAGTATGAAAGCCATGATGATACTCGCTGCATCCGTGTTATTTGTAACTGCTTTTGCTCAACAAAGCATTCCGGGACAACAGAGAATAACGAGCGTATTGGAAATATTGGATGTAACAACCGGCAAACGAACCGTAGTAAAAGAATTTCCGTATCTTATCGAAGCGCCTAATTGGACGCCTGATGGAAATTGGTTGGTTTACAATAGCGGAGGAAAACTCTACAAGATAACGCCCGATAATCCGGAAGAACCCCTGCAAATCAATACGGGTTTTGCAACCCGTTGTAACAATGATCACGTAATAAGCGCCGACGGTAAGTACATCGCTATAAGTAACAGTCCGGTGGAAGACGGAAGTTCTCGAATCTATACTTTGCCTTTTGCCGGAGGAACGCCGCAACTTGTTACTCCTGTCGGGCCGAGTTACCTTCATGGGATTAGTCCCGATAATAAATACTTAACCTATTGTGCGGAAAGAAAAGGGAATTATGATATTTATGTTATTCCTTTTGAAGGCGGAGAAGAAGTGCGATTGACGACTGCCGAAGATTTGGACGATGGTCCCGAATATTCACCCGATGGCAAGTATATATGGTTTAATTCGGTACGGACGGGACTGATGCAGGTATGGCGAATGAAAGCCGACGGTTCGGAACAAACGCAAATGACCTTTGACGAGAACCGCAATTCGTGGTTTCCGCACGTATCTCCGGACGGAAAACAAATAATTTTCATTACTTATTATAAAGGAGATTTAAAGCCGAATGAACATTTGGCCGATAAAAATGTGGAACTTCGTATCATGCCTGCCGAAGGAGGCGAACCGGAAACTTTGGTCAAATTATTCGGCGGACAAGGAACTATCAATGTAAATTCATGGGCTCCCGACAGCAAACGCTTGGCTTTTGTCAGCTACCGACTTGAATAAATCGGCTATTCATACTAAATGAAGATAGCCTTTGCCTTGGTTGCACACTACCCGACGGATGACCGGGTTTATTTCCAGCTTGCCGAGACTCTGAAGCAAGCGGGTCATAAGGTTTTTATAATCTCGACTTTAACCGATAATTGCGATTTACCGGATATACAATGTTTCGACTCGAAAGGATGGTCGAAAAAATTACTTATAGATAAATTGCAGGATTGTTTTTCTAACTGTAATCCAAGTATAATTATTTGTGATAATCCGATAGCGATTTTAGCTGCCGGGAAATACAAAAAACTCCATAAAGAAATACGCATTGTATATGATGTTACCGAGTGGTATCCGTCGAAAAAGAATTTGAAAGAACTTCCTTTTTTCAAGAAAATCATGAAAATAATTCTACTTTCTTGCCTTTCGGTGTATGCGGGTTGTCTGACCGATGCGTTTGTTTTCGGGGAGCATTACAAAGCAAAACCGTTTCGCTTTCTCTTTTCATGGAAAAAATATATATACCTTTCATATTATGCAAGCATTGATCAGATCAATATTTATCCTCAAAAAAATATTCATGAAAAATGTAATTTGTTTTATTCCGGGCCGTTGACGATTGAAAAAGGTTTTGACAAAGTGTTGGATGTATCAAACCATACGGCAAAAAATCATCCCGAAACAAAATTCATATTAACGATTATTACCGGAACAAACGATTATCCGATTTCGACTGATTTGCCTGAAAACTTGCTGATACAAAGGAAAGGACTGTTGCCTTTTTCGGATTTCTGTAAAGAAATCGGGAAATACGATTTGTTTTTTGATCTTCGGACGAATGATGTTGAAAATACGCGCAGTTTACCCATTAAGTTATTCTATTATATGGCTTGCGGACGCCCCATGATTTACGCGAATTTAAAAGCAATACGTCAAGGGGTGCCGGAAATGGAGCAAATGGGTTATTTAGTGAATCCGATGGATTTGAATGAAATTTGTGAATGTATTTCAAATTATTTATCGGATGATGAACTTTACAAAAGTCATTGTGAGACGGCAAGAAAGTCAGCGCTTGAAAAATATAATTGGGATATTATCAAAGACGGCTTTATTCAACTGATTTCCGAGTTATGAGCGTTATCAATCTTAAAAAAAATATTATACAAACCATTGCCGGCAAGTTGATCATTTTGCTGCTGAACTTTGCTGTTGTGATACTCTCGACACGCCTGTGGGGAACGGAAGGACGCGGCGCTATTGCTTTGTTTATGGCAAACTTGAGCTTAATATCAAGTGTTACTAATATTTTTACGGGCAGTAGCGTTTCTTATTTTTTGTCGAAATCCGGTCTTTCAAAATTGGTATTACAAGCTTATTTATGGGTTTTTACAGCGGCTGCGATTTTAGGAATTGTATTTCATCTGTATGATTATTCCACTCCGTCGCTGCTTTTATTCATAGTCGCTGTTTTGGTTGGCTTTACGGCGTTTCATTCTTCCGTATTTATCGGAGATCAACGAATCGGATATTATAATTTGATTACGGTTATTCAGCCGGTTTTTCAAATAGGGGCCATGTTGTTTTTCTATTATCGGGTTGAAAAATCATATTTTGCATACTTTTATGGAATGATGACGTCGTATGCTTTCGTTTTTATTATTTGCAAAATATTAACCGAAAAAATACATGGAAAAGTTTTCTATCATTTGGATAAACCGACTGTAAAAAATACTTTTTTGTTTGGTTGGCAGGTTGAATTGAGTAATTTTTTGCAATTCTTTAACTATCGGTTGAGTTTTTATTTCTTGAATTATTTTGTGGGAACTGCATCATTAGGTGTATTTTCGGTTGGCGTAACATTATCGGAAGCCATTTGGATTGTGAGCCGCAGTATTTCGTTGGTGCAATATTCGAATGTTGTAAAACAAGGCGATACGGAAGACTCGCGAAATGAAACCAAGATTACCGCAAAATACAGTCTTTTCATTTCTTTGTTTTGCTTGGTATTTGTTTTATGTTTACCCGAACAAGTTTTTTCATTTGTTTTCGGAAACGGATTTGAAGGCGTAAAACAAGTGATTGTTTTGCTTTCGCCGGGTATATTGGCTATGGCGGTATCGAATGTATATGGGAATTATTTTTCAGCCATCGGCCGGGTTAAGATTTTGATTTTGAAATCGGCCATCGGGGTAGCAGCTACTGTGGGATTGTCGGTTTGGTTAATTCCGACTTTGCAAGTACAGGGAGCTTGTGTTGTAAATGCAGGTTCGTATATTATTTCGTCAATAATTTTGTTTTGGTTTTTTTATCGAAAGACCGACCGGAATTAATGATTCGCACGGACAAATTCATTTCTTTTTTATGATATTATCCGATATATTAGGAAGAAAGACCGCCAAGATTCCCAGTAAAGGCAAAAATGAACAAATGGCATATACGGTATCAATACCCCATCGGTCGGCAAATTTTCCTAAAATTGCAGCGCCGAGTCCCCCCATTCCAAAGGAAAATCCGTAAAAAAGTCCCGATATCATTCCGAATTTTCGAGGCATTAATTCTTGGGCAAAGACTAAAATGGCAGGAAAAGCCGACGCTAAAATTAATCCGATAATAACGGTTAATACTCCTGTCCAAAGCAAATTGGCATAAGGCAGCATCAAGGTAAACGGAGCTACTCCCAAAATAGAAAACCAGATTACCCGTTTACGCCCGATACGGTCGCCGATAGGACCTCCTATCAATGTCCCGACAGCTACGGAAAACAGAAAAAGAAAAAGCATATATTGGGCATGATGCATGTTTATTTGGAACTTATGGATCAAGTAGAACATATAATAGCTGTTTAAACTGCTTAAATAGAAGTTTTTTGAAAAAACGAGCAGCAACAAAATAATGATAGTCAATATAATTTTGCGATGAGAAAATTGACTTTCGGGTTGAATATTCCGTTGCACCTTTTGGAAAGAAGAGACATGCTCTCGATACCAAAAACCGACTTGCAGCAATACAATCATTGCCAAAAATGCAACCGGTGAAAACCAACTGACAGCAGTTTTACTGTGTGGAATAACAATCCATGCGGCTAATAAAGGTCCCATAGCTGCTCCGGCATTACCTCCTACTTGAAAAATGGATTGAGCTAATCCGAACCGACCTTCTGAAGCGATCCGAGAAATTCGTGACGCCTCCGGATGAAAAATGGATGACCCCATTCCCACCATCATTGCCGCCATCAGCAGGTAAGGATAACTTCCGGCAAAAGCAAGCATTATGATACCGACCAATGTACATGCCATACCGATTACCAATGAAAACGGTTTGGGGTGTTTATCGGTATAAATACCTACAATCGGTTGGAGCAGTGAGGCCGTGATTTGATACGAAAGGGTTATAAGTCCTATCTGACCGAAACTGAGATTAAAATCAGCTTTTAACATGGGATATACAGCCAGAATAAGCGATTGCATCGTATCATTCAGAAAATGAGAGAAACTGATTGAAGCTAATACTTTATATTGCGGGTGAATAGCAGAGGGTTCTTTTTTATTTTGCATATAACTACAACTGATTTTGACCGACAAAGGTACAAGAAAAAGTCGGATATAAGAAAATTTATTGCTGGTCGGATAAATTTATTGCGGTATCTTTGAAATGTTTCTACTTTATTTTCTACCTTTGTACTCAAAATGAATTTTCTAAAAAAATTATGAATATGAAACGCATTTATTTATTATTAACAAGTTTTGTCTTATTTTGCGGTGGAGTGGGCGCGCAAAATGAAAAAATAAGTATTAACGAAACCGACCACAATTTCGGAGTAATCGGTGAAAAAGACGGAAATGCCGCTTTTGATTTTATTCTGACGAATAATTCGAATGAATCGTTTGTAATAACCAAAGCAACGGCTTCATGCGGATGTACAACTCCTATTTGGACGAAAGAACCGATCGAACCCCGAAAAACCGGAAAAATTTTCGTCAGCTATAATCCGGTGAATCGGCCCGGCTCTTTTACCAAATCCATTACGGTCTATACCAGCCAGTCGCCGACGCCCATTCGTTTGACAATACGAGGAGAAGTAGTCCAAGGTAAAATTAAAATAAATCCGGAAGAAGCATATCCGGTTGCGATGGGTAATTATCTTTTGAAATCGAAAGAATTGAATTTCGGACGAGTCACGTGGAAAGAAGCAAAAACCATTCGGTTGGAAGTGTTTAATAATTCCGATCAGCCGATTACCCAAAGGATATTGAAATTACCGAAGTACTTATCGGTCACTTTTAATCCGGCAGTTATACCTGCAAAAAAGGCAGGCGTTATTGATGTGAATTTCAATGCGCAGGATGGCGATTCTTATGGAAATTTATCCGGCGATATTACTCTTCTGATTAACGAAACTCGTCAGTCTTTTCCTTATTCGGCAACCGTTTTGGAAGATTTTTCTCAATGGACATCCGCAAAAAAAGCCGATGCGGGAAAAATTAACGTGAGTACTTCCGAAATCAATTTCGGTAATTTCAGTTCGGGAACCGGTCGAACATTAAAAATATCCAATTCGGGAAAATCAGTGTTGAACATACGCGCCATTCAATCGTCCGATCCGTCAATTACCGTATCTAAAACCCGGTTCAGCATCAATCCGGGAGAGATAACCGAGATTAAAGTAAATGCGGATAATAAGAAAATCCCGTCGAAACTTTCATCAACCTTGTCTATTATGACGGATGATCCCGACATGCCGATTTATGAAATATCCGTCTTAGCAAATAAATAAACTCGATACGGCGTGGAACATCCGGAAAATGACCCCAAGTATGTAGGATTGAACGTGAATAAAGGTATTTCGCGGCCTCCGGTTATTAATCCTTATTTGAAGAGTGCGAGAAAAAAACGAGGGAATTATTCTCCGGGCGAATATATCGAACAAATCCTAAAAGGAAATATTATTTTCTTAAGTCAAGCGGTAACGCTTTTGGAAAGTCGGAAAAACGAACATCAATCCATAGCGCGGGAAATCATCGAAAAATGTTTACCTTTTTCCGGGAAATCGGTGCGAATCGGGATAACGGGAGTTCCCGGCGCCGGCAAAAGTACTTCCATTGACGCATTCGGAACCTATGTGATTGATCAACGTCATCGAAAATTAGCTGTTCTGGCTATTGATCCGAGCAGCGAACGCTCCAAAGGAAGTATATTGGGAGACAAAACCCGGATGGAAGAACTTTCTCGCAATCCTCATGCTTTTATACGACCCTCTCCTACCGCCGGTTCGTTGGGAGGGGTAGCCCGTAAAACGCGGGAAACTATTATTTTATGTGAAGCCGCCGGATTCGATACCGTTTTTGTGGAAACAGTCGGCGTGGGGCAGTCGGAAACGGCTGTTCATTCCATGGTGGATTTTTTTCTTTTAATCCAAATATCCGGCGCCGGCGATGAATTGCAAGGAATTAAGCGCGGAATCATGGAAATGGCCGATGGGATTATCGTGAATAAAGCCGATGGGAGTAATATAGAAAAAGCGAATTTAGCGGCGGCGCAATATCGGAATGCCTTGCAACTTTTTCCGCCGCCTGCATCTGGTTGGACTCCGCGAGTATTAACCTATTCCGGATATTATCAAATCGGAATATCCCAAATATGGGATATGATTGATGAATATATCTCATTCGTTAAAACCAACGGTTATTTTGACTTTCGAAGAAATTCGCAAGCTAAATATTGGATGTATGAAAGCATCAATGAACAACTGAAAAATCATTTTTATCAATCGCCTAAAATAAAGAAGGAATTGGCAATTAAAGAATCCAAGGTAATTCATTCGGAAATAAGCTCATTTCAAGCCGCCCGACAAATGCTTGAAATGTATTTTAAAGAACGCGATTGATTTTTTGATGAATCGTAATCAATGTATGTGAGCCTTACGCAACCGATAAATCCGTTCGATAATATCAATCACTTTGTAACCTTCGCTTGCGTTGGTCGTGATTTCTTTTTCTTTGTTATTCAGCACTTTTACGACATTATCAATGACTAAATGGTGATTTTGCGCAGAGCCTTTGTAAGCTCCGTAATCGTTTCCCGGATTGGTTGGAGGCAGGACCGGTAAGGTATAATCTTTGACGTGGCAATAAGTGATTTCATTCATATATTGTCCGCCGATTTTAATTGTTCCGTTTTCCGCAAGAATCGTAACCGAACTTTCAAAATTCGTGTCGTAAACGGATGTTGAATAATTAAAAATACCCGATCCGCCGTTCACAAAATCAAATGTGACCACTCCCGAATCTTCAAAATCCGTCAAGGTTTGATGATTAAAATCCATGAAACGGGCGCTAATGTTTTGAATATCACCGAATAACCAATACATCAAATCTATGAAATGCGAAAATTGAGTAAACAAAGTTCCTCCGTCAAGCGCTTTATCTCCGTGCCAAGAGCCGGGTTGATAGTAACGGGCATCGCGATTCCAGAAGCAGTTAATTTGTATCCAAAACAATTTTCCCAACCGTCCGGAGTCAATCGTTTCCTTAATCCAAACAGAGGGCGGAGAATAGCGGTTTTGCATTACGCAAAAAACTTTTTTGTCGAATTTTTCCGATGCGGAAAGAATTTTTTCGGCGTCTTCCGTATTTAGCGCCATCGGTTTTTCAATGACTGTGTGATGACCGGTTTCCATTCCCCGTATAGCCATTTCCGCATGTAAACCGTTCGGAACGCAAATATTCAGAACATCAAAAGGAATGTCGGATGATAGCAAAGATTCGAGGTCAGAGAAATAAGGGGTACACGGTCGCTCGGTGCACGGTGCGGGGTACACGGTACACGAATCAAGACCTAAACAGTTTGGAGATAAAATGTCGCAAACAGCAACCAATTCCGCTTCCGGATTTCGTTGAATCATTTCTATATGACGTTTCCCGATGTGTCCGCAGCCCACTACCGCAAACTTAATTTTACGGCGACCGGCGACCGGGAACCGGGAACCGGAAGCCTGTTGCCTGTTGCCTGCTGCCTGTTGCCCTATATTATCTGTTTCCATACATCTGACGATAGTATTTCCGATAATTGCCGGAAGTCACTTTTTCCACCCAGTCTTGATTTTCAAGATACCATCGGATGGTTTTTACGATTCCGTCTTCGAATTTGGTTTCCGGATACCAACCCAATTCATTGGTAATTTTTGTAGGATCAATGGCATAACGGTGATCATGTCCCAAACGATCTTTGACGAAAGTAATCAAATAATCGTCGGTAATCCATTCCAAATTGTCCTGTTGCGAATCATTATTTTCTTTCAAGGCGCTTTTGTAACCCGGATTTTCCTCCATCAATCGTTTAATGGTTGTAATGATTATCTTGACAATATCAATATTCTTCTTTTCATTATGTCCTCCGATATTATATACTTCACCGGTGCGTCCGTGAAGTAACACACTGTCAATCGCTTTGCAATGATCTTCTACGTACAGCCAGTCGCGCACATTGGAGCCGTCGCCATACACCGGAAGCTTTTTCTTTTCAAGGATATTCTTAATAATCAGCGGAATTAATTTTTCCGGGAAATGATACGGCCCGTAATTATTGGAACAACGAGTGATATTAACCGGCATTTTATACGTTTCAGCATAAGCCGTTACAATCATATCGGCTGCGGCTTTGGATGCCGAGTAAGGACTTCGCGGGTCCAACGGCGTCGTTTCGGTAAAATAGCCGGTTTCTCCCAGACTTCCGTAAACTTCATCGGTTGATACTTGAAGAAATTTTACTCCTTTCCTGTATATCGGATAACCGGATTCATCTTTTCCGGTTGTCCATGATTTTTTTGCGGTATCCAATAAATTCTGAGTTCCCAAGATATTCGTTTTCAAGAATAATTGCGGATTTTCGATGCTTCGATCCACATGACTTTCGGCGGCAAAATTAACGACGAAATCAATCGGATGTTTTTCAAAAATTTCTTTGACGACTCTCGGATTACTGATATTTCCCTTGATAAACGTCACTTTCGGATTGGTCAAATCGTCTTTGATTGTCCCGAGATTTCCCGCGTATGTCAAGTTATCCAATATTACCAAATGCGTATTCGGATGTTTTTTCAATACGTATTTTACAAAATTGGAACCGATAAATCCGGCGCCCCCGGTTACTAAATAAGTATTCATTTGATGTTATTTTACGCTTTCAATAAATAAAACGCACAAGTTGTAAAAAAATTACGAACGTAAGGAATAGAACCGATAAAAGCCGATTGTTTCCGCCCTTTCATTTTAAATTTGTGCTTATAAATCGGATTAATAAAGTATAATTCCTTATTTACAATGGTATAGTTCGTTTTCTTTGCTAATTTTTCTAATTGTTCGATGGAAATTCCTGTTTCTTGAAGTTCGCACAAATGGTCCGGGCCTTCTTTAAATGCTTTCAAGATGCTTCTATACGCCGGCGTCGGCAACAAATGGAAATAAGGAAGATGAGATAAGAATTTACTTCGGCATATTTGCTGATGTCCTCCGAAAGGCATTTGCCAAGGCGGAAATCCGATAAAAATTACTCCTGAAGGATTCAGAAACGATTGCATTCTTTTCAATAATTTTTCATGACCGTGTATATGCTCGATGACATCTTTTAAAATAATAATATCAAATTTCAGTTGATATTCTTTTTCGAAATCAATCGAATATATATCATTATTTATAAGCGTCAATTGTTCCGATTCGATAAAACCGGATAATTTTTCACGCGCATAATCCAGCGACCCCGTATCCAAATCTACCCCGAATCCTTTATGTCCTCTTTCTAAAAAAGCGCTTAACACGCCGGCCGTACCGCAACCGATTTCCAACACCTTTGCATCGCCGGTAAAAGGATAAACTTTTTCAATAAAAGGAATAATGTCTTCTTCGCAAACCATTTTCTGCATCAAAAAATAACGGTTGCGATCGGAATGAAATTCATACATTTGCTATTAGCATTTGAGTTATTGAATGTTAAGAAACTAAAGAAAGAAGATATTGTCCGTATTCGGTTTTATCGAGCGCCTTTCCCAATCTTCTCAATTGCAGGTTATCAATCCAGCCGTTTCGCCATGCAATTTCTTCGATACAAGAAACATAAAATCCTTGTCGTTTTTGTATGGTTGCCACGAAATTGGAAGCGTCTAAAAGGCTGTCGCAATTCCCGGTATCTAACCATGCAAAACCCCGGCCGAAAAGTTGTACGTTTAATTGATTTTCTTCTAAATAAGTTCGGTTGAGATCGGTAATTTCATATTCGCCTCGCGCCGAAGGTTTCAAAACTTTGGCGCGTGAAACGACCGAATTGTCGTAAAAATACAAACCCGGAACCGCATAATTGGATTTGGGATGTTCGGGCTTTTCTTCAATGGAAATCACTTTTCCCGTTTCATCGAAATCCACTACTCCGTAGGCTCTCGGATCTTTCACATAATAACCGAAAATGCAAGCGCCAGATTCAATTGCTTTTGCTTGCCGAAGCATTTTACTGAAACCTTGTCCGTAGAAAATGTTATCGCCCAGAATCAAGCAAGCGGAATCGTTTCCGATAAATTCTTCTCCCAAAACAAATGCTTGAGCCAAACCGTTGGGCGTCTGCTGAATAATGTATTCAAACTTCATTCCCAGATTTTCTCCCGTTCCGAGCAATTGTTGAAACATCGGTAAATCACGAGGCGTGGATATAATCAAAACTTCTCGGATTTCGGCCAGCATTAATGACGATAAAGGATAATAAACCATTGGTTTATCATATACCGGCATCATTTGTTTGGAAATAGATTTTGATAACGGGAAAAGTCGAGTAGCGCTTCCTCCGGCCAATATAATACCTTTCATATCATTAAATATCTTTCAATAATTTTCCTTTCCGATCTTTTTCCGATAAGCGTATTTGCGATTGGTCTAACGGCCATTGAATGGCTATATCGGAATCCGTGCAATTAATCGTTCTTTCATGAACGGGAGAATAAATATTGTCCACTTTATAGGTAAAAACGGCGGTTTCGCTTAACGCCAGAAAACCGTGCGCAAATCCGCGCGGGATAAAAAATTGGCGTTTGTTTTCTTCTGATAATTCAACGGCGACGTATTTTCCGAAAGTGGAAGACGTTTTGCGGATGTCAACGGCAATGTCCCATACTTTTCCTTGAATCACCTTGACTAATTTGGCTTGAGCCGCGTCTCCTTCTTGAAAATGCAATCCTCTGAAAATGCCGAATGAAGATTTTGATTCATTGTCTTGAATAAAATCCGTTTTGCCGATTTTTTGTTCAAACTCCGATTTTTTATAACTTTCCATGAAATAACCGCGTTCATCCTTGATAATCAGAGGTTCAATAATCCATAAGCCCTCGATTTCAGTTTTGAGATATTCCATATACTATTCATATTTCGTTACAAAGGTAATATTTTTCGTTAACTTTTAATGAAAATGAGGGAAAAATTTTTTTTCATGATTTTTCCTATTAACTTTGTAGTGCTTTTGGTTAAGAGATAATTTTTGTAAAATTTCAACTCTATAAATGAAAGATGTATTAATCATAGACGACGTTGTTACGTTAGGTTTGATGTTGAAAACATGGTTTTTGAAGAAAGGTTTTCAGGCAAGAACTGCTATAAGTATAAGCGATGCCAAGAAAAATATTCAAGAACAGAAACCCGACTTAATAATTTCCGATTTACGATTACCCGATGGCAGCGGCTTAGACTTGATAAAATGGGTCAAAGAACATTACAACGATATTGTTATTATCGTGATGACAAGCTACGCCGATATTCAAACAGCCGTTGAATGTATTCGCGCGGGCGCTTATGATTATGTGGCCAAACCCTTGAATCCGGAAGAAGTAT
>JGI24699J35502_11134185_pt1 | contig 47737 bp, 39 predicted proteins | sample TergutMp193P4_FD_35502 | JGI IMG/M metagenome (IMG submission 35502)
CTTTTCATTTCAAATCAAAAAATCAAAGAACGCTTGTATTTTATTATATATCAATTAATTATAAATTATTTTTAAAACTTAACGCACCAGCAGTAATTAAGAATTAAGAATTAAGAATTAAGAATTAAGAGTTATTGTAAGGGCGAAGCTCTTTTTCGGGTTCACATTATATTTGTGTCCTGATTTACCTCCGCTGCCGCGCGATGATCCATAATCACCTGCCACCCGCCATCCAATTCTTAACTCTTAACACATTGCGTACCTATGGCACGCCGGTTTGTTGAATTATCCGGTTTTCTACCAATATTTAATCCCTAACGGGATTTGCTTTAATATCCTATTGTTTATCTCCGTCGCAGCGGACATGCTGTCCGTCTGCTTGTTTATTCAAAAAGACTTGCAATCCGACTTCCACAAAATACCTTAAAAAAAAACAAATAAACAAAAAATGATTTTTATTTTAAATGGAAACATCTTCTTTCTATCGGACAACATATCTGTCATGGCGGGGCAGACTTTTAGAGAAGAATATATCCGTTTTTTGCGACATTTAATATCCTATTGTTTATTCGGCAATTCCAATCCGTAAAAATACTTTTTATCGTTGACTTTCAGCATGAATGCAAAAAACAAGGTCAATAATCCGACGATTACCAGCATCATTTCAGGATAAAAATAATTATATTCGGCTGTGATATCCCCGACACGAATCCGGTCTGAAACACCAGGGTTGGAGATGTCCCGTATATATCCGATCAAGTAAGGGAAAATAAACATTCCGATGTTTTGAATCCAGAAAATCAGGGCATAACCCGTACCCAGCAATTTCGACGGGCAAACTTTCGGAACCGAAGGCCACATCGCGGCGGGAACAAGAGAAAATGCAATTCCCAATACAAAAATGGCGATATAAGCATAAACAATGTCACTCGGAGCATAAATAAAGAGAAGATGCGAGATGATCAGCAAAACGGAACCGAGTATCATCAACGAAGCTCCTTTTCCTTTTGTATCGATCAGGCTGCCGAATAGAGGAGTGAATATGATTGTTCCGAACGGGAGATAAAAAACAATGTCGGAGGCTGTGGTGGAATCTACGTGAAATTTATTGGCCATAATGCTCGAGGCAAATTTTAAAAACGGAAAGACACAGGAATAAAAAGAGGCACACAATATCGAAATGTACAAGAATCCTTTGTGGACAAGAAGTTTGGCGACATCGGCAAAGCGGAAAGGTTCTTCAGCTTCGGGAGCGGCTTCGGTGGTAAGGCTCCGGTCTAATTTGACATCCATCATGCAATAAATCAAAAAGCAGACAAAACCCGCGCATAACAGCAGTACACCGAAAGCCACAGGTTTAAACGCATTCAGTTCTCCGGCCAGCCGGGACGACAACAAAAAGGCACAACCTGTTCCCAATCGGGCGATTGCAACCTGCAATCCCATAGCCAATGCCAATTCTTTTCCCGTGAACCATTTGATAATGATGCGGGTTACGGCGACTCCGGCCATTTCGCTGCCCAATCCGAAAATGGCAAATCCCGTTGCCGCCAATTTGGATGAAGGAGTATACGATTGAAAAAACGAATCAAGAAAATCATATCCGATGCCGCCTGCATTGAAATAAGGAGAAACGGCATACGCTTTGACAACTGCCCCGATAACCATCAGTAAGGTAAATGTTCCGCCGGTGTAACGAACGCCCAGACGGTCGAGAATGATGCCTCCGATCACCAATAATCCGATAATGTTGAAAAAAGAGTAAGAGCCGGTCACCAATCCGAACTGTTGCCCGTCCCATTTCAAGGCTTTATTCAATACTTCTTCGATGGGAGAAATGACATCCGCGAAAAAATAAGACGCCATCATCGTAAAGGAGACCAAAAACAAAGCGCTCCAACGCGCCGCGGGGGAATCATTCAAAGCTTTTTGTACCGTCCGGACCATAATGCAATTTATAATTTCACGATTTACAATTTACAATTTTGCGATTTGCAAATTTATGGAATTTATGATTCGGATGGCTGTAAATTACTCAAATAGTTAAAACTTTGTTCCGGTTTGATCAACGGTACTTTTATGGAGAAAAAGCCGTCGGACGAATCGATGATAATCTGTTTTTGGGTCATCAGACGATAACGTTCAGCCAAATTGATCAATCCGATTCCTTCCCCTTTTTCGGATTCTTTTTTCGGTTGAATGGGATTGGAAACCACGGCAAAATCATCGTCGTTTGTCAGAATGCTGATCAATAGCGGTTGTTTGTTGCTGACGACATTGTGTTTGATGGCATTTTCGACCAATGTTTGAAGGCTCAGCGGCATGATCAGATAATCATTGTATTTTTCGTTGATTTCGGTTTTGAAGTGCAGGCTTTCTCCGTACCGGATTTGCATGAGCCGGCAATAAGCGCCGGTAAAATTCAATTCATCCTTCAGGCAGATAATTTCTTTATTTTGCAAAGTATATCGAAAAACGAATGAAAGCTGCCGCACGTATTCCCGGGCTTTATCGGCATCCGTTTTGATAAGGGAATTGAGCGTATTTAAAGAATTAAACAGAAAATGCGGGTCGACCTGATTTTTCAGCGCTTCGTAACGAGTGCGCATGTTTTCCGACAACAACGTTTTGTTTTCGAGGAGCATTTGTTGTTGTTTATTGGATAAATACATTAATTGAGAGGAGAGCAAAACAATGACGGCGATAAACGAATCCCGGAACATGCTGCCTCTGATGAAATGTTTCGGATCGCCGGGGCCGAAGCCGTTGATCCGGATTTGAATATATGAAAAAATATAACTCAACAAAAGGGTTGCGGAAAGCGTGGAAACAATGATGACGGTTAATCGCAGTTTGGAATTTGATTTTGTCGTAAGCAGTTTAAAATTAATGAGATAAAGAAAAAAAGCCATCAAAAAATTAAAAAGCGCATGCGACAATAAAGAAGTCATCGAAAATCCCGGCCGCATACGTTCTCCGTCAGGCGGCAACACAGCGTCCCGTCCCGCGAAAAACATGATGAGAAATAAAAAGTTCATCAACAAACTTATTCCGATGGAAAGAATAAAAGCGGTGCGCAACGTAAATGGTTTTCCGGTCATATCGATTTATTTTCCTTGCAAAGGTAGAGCATTCGGGAATAACCGGTCTTTCGAAAAAAGCGAATCGGAAAAATCGAGAGCTGAACCGGGAAAAAACAAGGTTAAAATGTTGGAGTGTACCCCATATACCGCTAAAAGAATTATCTTTGTAGGCGGTAATAAAAAAAGAGATGCATAAAGCAGGATTTGTAAATATAGTCGGAAATCCGAATGTGGGAAAATCTACGTTGATGAATGCCCTGGTCGGGGAAAAAATATCCATCATCACGAGCAAAGCCCAAACCACCCGTCACCGGATCATGGGAATCGTAAATACCGAAGACATGCAAATAGTATATTCCGATACGCCGGGAGTGTTGGAACCGAATTACAAACTGCAACAAAGCATGTTGAATTTTTCAAATTCGGCATTGACCGATGCGGATATTTTGCTTTATGTCACCGATGTGGTGGAAAAGTTTCAAAAAAACGAAAATTTTTTGCATAAAGTACAAAAGCAGGAAGTGCCTGTGTTATTGATTCTGAATAAGATAGATCTAACCGATCAGGAAACATTGGTCAAATTGGTCGAAGAATGGAAAAAATTGCTGCCACAAGCCGAAATCATTCCGATTTCCGCGACGGAACGATTCAATCTCGATTACCTGTTGAAGCGTATCCGGGAATTGTTGCCCGAGTCCCCTCCGTTTTTTGAAAAGGACACATTGACCGATCGTCCCGCACGATTCTTTGTCACTGAAATTATTCGTGAAAAAATATTGTTGACTTACGAAAAAGAAATTCCGTATGCGGTGGAAGTCGTGGTGGAAACCTTTAAAGAAGAAAAAAAAATAATCCGCATTCAAACCGTGATATTTGTCGAACGCGAGTCGCAAAAAGGCATAGTCATCGGAAAAGGAGGCAAAGCGTTGAAACATGTCGGAACCGAAGCCCGGAAAGACCTTGAAGCCTTTTTCGGCAAAAAAGTATATCTGGAATTATTCGTCAAAGTTGAAAAAGACTGGCGGAATAAAGACAATAAATTGAAAACATTCGGGTATCAGCCGGAATAAGTTATACCTTTAACGGCTAACCGATCAGGCATGAAATCAGTCTTGGAAAAAATAACGATCGATTCATTTCGGGGAAAAAAAGGAAAATCACAATCGGTATCGCTCGAAAAATTGGCTGTTGTGACACATTATTTGCACAATTATAATTCGCCGGTCGGATTGTTTTATCGAAATGCCGCCGAAAAATACATCAAGGAAATGCTTTACGGGGATTTTGCGGATGAACATCCGGATATTCCCGAAGAAGTGATTTTTCAATTTCTTTTCGAGGTTAAAAATATTCCTTTTCCGACGCCCGAAAAGAAGAAATTTACGTTTATCGATTTATTTGCGGGGATCGGAGGATTTCGTATCGCCATGCAAAATTTGGGCGGGGAATGTGTGTTTTCTTCCGAATGGGACGAGCAGGCGCAAAAAACATATCAAGCGAATTTCGGGGAAATTCCTTTCGGCGACATCACCAAAGAAGAAACGAAAAGTTATATTCCCGACAACTTTGATCTTTTATGCGGCGGATTTCCGTGTCAGGCATTTTCTATTGCGGGCAGACGCGGCGGATTCGAAGATACGCGGGGAACCTTGTTTTTTGATGTGGCCACCATTCTTCGGGATAAAAAACCGAAGGCTTTTTTCTTGGAAAATGTGAAAGGATTAGTCAATCATGAGCGGGGAAGAACCTTGGCGACTATTTTAAGGACGTTGCGGGAAGATTTGGGATATTTCGTGCCGGAACCGCGAATCATGAATGCGAAAGATTTCGGCGTGCCGCAAAACCGGGAACGGATTTATATTGTCGGGTTCAGACAGGATTTACAAATAGAGGATTTTGAATATCCCGAACCGACCGATCGGAGTAAAACATTTGCCGATGTCAAAGAAAATCGGATAGTCGACACGCGGTTTTATTTATCGACCCGATACTTGCAAACGTTGCGTAATCATAAATCGAGACACGAAAGCAAAGGAAACGGGTTCGGATTTGAGGTCATATCCGACGACAGGGTGGCAAATGCCATTGTCGTGGGAGGAATGGGCCGGGAGCGGAATCTGGTCATGGACGACCGGATCGTCGATTTCACGCCGAAAACGAATATTAAGGGAGAGGTGAACCGGGAAGGAATACGGAAAATGACACCGAGAGAATGGGCAAGATTGCAAGGTTTTCCGGACGAATTTCAAATTCCGGTTGCCGATGCTTCGGCATACAAGCAATTCGGAAATTCCGTGGCGATTCCCGCTATTCAGGCGACTGCCGATCAAATATTAAAACGATTGAATAGTTGAAATACCGGAGCCGTCTGCCATAAAAGTTTTCGAAAGCAATATTTTCAACTCTGATAATCTCAAAAAAATGGGTAATATAGTAGCAATAGTCGGACGACCGAATGTAGGAAAATCAACGTTGTTCAATCGATTGACCAAAAGTCGTCAGGCTATCGTCAATGAAGAAGCCGGAACCACGCGCGACCGTCAATACGGGAAAGTGGAGTGGTCGGGGCAGGAATTTTCGATTATCGATACCGGCGGCTGGGTGGTTAATTCGGAAGATGTTTTCGAAGAAGAAATCAATAAACAAGTGCAAATCGGACTGGAAGAAGCGGATGTCATTCTATTTATGGCGGATGTGACGAACGGAATTACCGATTTGGATCAGAGAATTGCGCAAATGCTGCGGAAAAGCGAAAAACCCGTAGTGTTAATCACCAATAAAGCCGATACCTTTGATTGGCAGTATGCGGCTGCCGAATTTTATGCCTTGGGGTTGGGCGATCCGATCTGTGTTTCGGCGATCAACGGTTCCGGAACGGGCGACTTACTGGATCTGATCATCGCTAAATTCGTCAAGAAAGAAGAAGACCGGCCCGAAGAAGAATTGCCCCGCTTTGCCATCGTGGGACGGCCGAATGTGGGGAAATCGTCGATTGTCAATGCTTTTATGGGAGAAGAACGGACGATTGTGACCGACATTGCCGGAACAACCCGCGACAGTATATACACCCGTTACAATAAATTCGGATTCGATTTTTATCTGGTCGATACCGCGGGAATCCGTAGAAAAGGAAAAGTGACGGAAGATTTGGAATATTATTCCGTGCTGCGTTCCATCCGGGCCATTGAAAATTCCGACGTCTGCATTTTAATGATCGATGCGACACGCGGAATCGAAGGACAGGACATGAATATTTATTCATTGATCCAAAAAAACAAAAAAGGCTTGGTGGTCTGTGTCAATAAATGGGATTTGTCCGAAAACAAAGAACAGAAAGCGGTTAAGTTTTTCGAAAAAACGATTCGGGAACGTTTGGCGCCGTTCTCCGATTTTCCGGTTATTTTCACTTCGGCGACCACGAAACAACGAATATATAAAGTGATCGAAACAGCGGTTGACGTTTACAAAAACCGTTCGACGAAAATTCCCACGCATCAATTGAATGAAGTGATGCTGGCCGAAATTGAAAATTATCCGCCGCCTGCCAATAAAGGAAAGTACGTGAAGATTAAATACATCACCCAATTGCCCGGAACCCAAATCCCGACGTTTGTCTTTTTCTGTAATTTGCCCCAATGGGTAAAGGAGCCTTACAAACGGTTTTTGGAAAACAAGATCCGCGATCATTGGAACTTGACGGGTACGCCGGTTAATATTTTTATGCGGCAGAAATAAAAACGACATCAACCGAATTTTTACAAATATTTTGACCATGAATATCCGATATTCCAAAAACGGCAATTTTTTTTTGATGGCGGGGCCTTGCGTCATTGAAGGAGAAGAAATGGCATTGAATATTGCAGAAAAAATTGTAACTATTACGGAAAAATTGAGAATCCCGTATATTTTCAAGGGTTCTTACCGGAAAGCCAATCGTTCCCGCAGTGACAGTTTTACGGGGATCGGAGACGAAAAAGCATTGAAAATCCTGCAAAAAGTGAGAAATACCTTCGGCATACCGGTAGTGACGGATATTCACGAATCCGGAGAAGCAGCGTCGGCCGCCGAATATGTCGATATTTTGCAAATTCCCGCGTTTCTTTGCCGCCAGACCGATTTGTTGACAGCCGCCGCAAAAACGGGAAAAACCGTCAATATCAAAAAAGGACAGTTTCTTTCGCCCGAAGCGATGAAATTTACCGTGCAAAAAGTGATGGATGCGGGATGCAACGACGTGATGCTTACCGAGCGGGGATCGACGTTCGGCTACCGGGATTTGATCGTTGATTATCGGGGGATCCCGATCATGCAACAATTCGGATTCCCCGTGATTTTGGATGTGACCCATTCACTCCAGCAGCCGAATCAAACTTCGGGTGTGACGGGCGGAATGCCGGCCTTGATCGAAACGATTGCCCGCGCCGGAATCGCAGTGGGAGCCGACGGATTGTTTATTGAAACACATCCCCGTCCCGAAGAAGCAAAATCGGACGGAGCCAACATGCTGAAATTGGATGCTTTGGAAAGTTTGTTGACAAAACTGGTTCGAATCCGCGAGGCCATTTTGTAAGATTTTTAAAGTCGTCGGCAACAACCGAGAGGGCGGAGGAAGTACGTTTTGAAAAATAACCGGTTGAAAAAGTAACCGGGTGAGCATTAACACGATAAAAATACGGACGGATTTTAATCGGTCAATAGTGAATGATTATAATATAGATTTATTAATTAAACCCAAAAGTCACAATGAAAATAAATTTCACCATCAATTATCGTACTTTGTGGGGCCAAAAATTATATATTTACGGCTCGATTCCCTCATTGGGAGAATGGAATAAAACAAAGGCAGTGGAAATGGAGTACGTCGACAACGGAAATTGGTCGATGCAACTGACAATCTCTCCGGTTGTTCATTCGTTTGAATATCGTTATTTTATAAAAGATGAACAGGGAAATCTGACAGAGGAATGGGGTAAAAACCGGATATTTGTTCAAGCCCCCAATTCCACTTCTTACAACATGATCGACTCATGGCAGCCTCAACCGTTTGACAAATCGTTTTATTCATCGGTTTTCACCAAAAATTTATTTTTACATGAAGGAAAGAAGAAAACACCTCCGGTTGCGCCGTCTTTGTTGACAATCAAAGTGTTTGCTCCACGTGTGGAAAAACATCAGGGAGTGGCGATTTCCGGAAATCAAAAAGAACTGAATGATTGGGATCCGATTGCTCCCGTCATGATGAATTGCACAACCGCTCCCGAATGGGAAATCGATTTGGACGCATCAAAACTTCATTTTCCGTTGGAATTTAAATTTATGATTGTGGATCAAAAAACCCGGTCGATTGTAAGTTGGGAAACCGGCCCCAATCGGCAGATTCAGTCAAGCGGAAAAGAAAAAAACCGGAATACGGTTGTTTCGGGATTATATTTCAATGACAATTTGCCGCACTGGAAAGGGGCGGGGGTGGCCATTCCCGTATTTTCGTTGCGGTCGGAAGAAAGTTACGGCGTGGGAGATTTCGATGACCTGAAAAAAATGGCGGATTGGGCGAAAGCGGCGGGGTTGAAGATGATTCAGATTCTTCCGATCAATGATACGACCATCCGGCACGATTGGCATGATTCTTATCCGTACCGGGCCATTTCCATTTATGCCCTTCATCCGATGTATTTGAGCCTGAAAGGATTGGGTGAATTGAAAGACAAAAAGAAAATGGACGCATTCAAAAAAATGCAAATCGAATTGAATAAAAAAACGGAAGTGGATTATGAAGCCGTCGATCGAGTGAAATGGGATTATCTGAAAGAAATTTTCAATCAAAATAAAGACGAAATATTGACCGGGGAGCCGTTTCTCGCTTTTTTCAGGAAAAATGAAGAATGGTTGGTTCCATATGCCGCGTTCTGCCATTTCAGGGACAAGTATCAGACGGCTGATTTCAAGACGTGGAAAACTCATTCCGTGTTTAATCGGAAGGAGATTCAAGAATATTGTGGGAAAAATTACGACCAAGTTTCCATTTATTATTATTTGCAATATCAATTGGATAAACAATTGTATGAAGCCGGGCAGTATGCTGCCAAGCAGGGTGTGGCGTTAAAAGGCGATATACCCATCGGCATCGGAAGGGAAAGCGTCGATGTTTGGACGGAACCCGGACTTTTTAATCTTGCGGGACAGGCCGGCGCTCCGCCGGATGATTTTTCGGCGGCCGGACAAAACTGGGGATTTCCGACCTATAATTGGGAGGCCATGGAAAAAGACGGATTTCGGTGGTGGATGAAACGTTTTGGTAAGATGGGTGATTTTTTCGAAGCCTATCGCATCGATCATATTCTGGGATTTTTCCGGATATGGGAAATTCCGTTGCATTCGGTGCAGGGGTTGCTCGGACAATTCAACCCGGCATTGCCTTTCTCTCGTGAAGAATTGGCCGGTTACGGATTGCAAATGAACGAAGAACGTTTTTTGAAGCCGTATATCAGAGAACATTTTTTGATCGATTTCTTCGGTGAATATTCGAATGAGGTTACAGATATATTTCTCGATGAAAAATATTCCGGATTTTACAATCTGAAAAAAGAATTTGATACGCAACAAAAGATAGAAGCTTATTTTTCCGGAAAAGACGATGAAAAAAGCATACGTATAAGAGACGGACTGTTCGGGCTGACCAATGAGGTTTTATTTCTCCGGGACAACAAAGAACCGGAAAAATTTCATCCGCGTATTACGGCTCAATATACGTATTCCTATAGAGAGTTGAATGATTTCGGGAGATGGGCGTTCAACCGGTTATATAATGATTTCTATTACCACCGGCACAATGAGTTTTGGAAAGAACAAGCCCTGAAAAAGCTTCCGGCATTGATTGACAGCTCCGATATGCTGGTTTGTGCAGAAGATTTGGGAATGATTCCGCATTGCGTTCCGGAAGTCATGAACAGGTTACAAATGTTGAGTCTTGAAGTGCAGCGGATGCCGAAAGATCCGGCAATCGAATTCGGAAACCCCGATCATTATCCGTATTTATCGGTATGTACCACCTCATCGCACGATATGTCCACGCTGCGGGGCTGGTGGGAAGAAAATCGGGACGCCACGCAACGATATTTTAATCAAATACTTTGCGAACCGGGTCCGGCGCCTGCTTTTTGCGAACCGTGGATTTGCGAGAAAATTTTGATGCATCATTTATATTCACCGTCGATGTGGGCTGTTTTTCCGTTGCAAGACTGGTTGTCGGTGGATTATGATTTGCGGAGAGAAAATCCGCAGGAAGAAAGAATCAATATTCCTGCCGATCCGAATCATTATTGGCGGTACCGGATGCACCTCTCTATTGAAAAGTTGATGAAGCAAAACCTGTTTACGGATAAAGTGAAAAAAATGATTGAAAATTCGGGCAGAGTCTGATATTTCAGTTTTGAGTTATCGGCCTGCGACGTTGTTCGGAAAGGATAAAATCCCCGACAATGTTGCAGGCCGTGATTTTTTACCAGCTGCCGCCGGCGCCTCCTCCGCCGAAACTTCCTCCGCCTCCTCCGCCGAAACCGCCGCCAAAGCCGCCGAATCCTCCTCCTCTTGAAGGAACGTTGTCGAAAAAACCTCTTCCCGAACTTCGACTGCCTCCCCGTCCGATGTCTTGACCGTTGCTTCCTCCGGAAGAAACAAAAGTCACGATCAGGATGATGACGATGATCAGGATGATAAACCCGATACCGGGGCCTTGATCTTTTTCGTCGGCTTGAAATTCACCCGACAATCGGCGGATCATTTGTGTAATACCCGATTGAATGCCGTTGAAGTATTGATTTTCCCGGAAATACGGAATAATATCCTGTTCGATGATCCGTCGGCATATGGCATCGGGCAAGGCGCCTTCCGTACCGTATCCGGTGGCGATGAACACTTCTCCTTTTTCGTTTCCGTTTTTCGGTTTGACCAACAAAACAACGCCGTTGTCTTTTCCTTTTTGTCCGACACCCCATTTTTGTCCGATTTCGTAACCGAATTGCGCTTTGTCGTAGCCGTTAAAGGAAGAAACGATAACCACATAAATTTGAGTGGAAGTACTGTCATGATAAGCCCGCAGTTCCGTTTCCAGCATTTGGCGTTCGGAATCGGACAATAATCCGGTAAAATCATTCACCAAACGAGGAGGATTCATCGGTTCGGGAATGTCTTGCGAATGCATGTCAAGAGTAATTCCCGACAAGATCAGAAAAATAAAAAGTCGAAAGATCCTCATATATCACGGATGAAAAAGTGAATGAATGATAGAAACGATTGTACCGAAAAAGAAAATGAATCAATCGAAGGAAATATCGTCCGGCAATTCATTGATATTTTGAGCTTCCGCCGGAAAATACTGTTTCAGCAATATTCCGACCTGCCGGATGCCTTCACAAATTCCTTCCGTCAATTTATCCTGTTTGAAGAAAGACAACATGGTTGAAACAGCATGATCCCAAAAATCATCCGGCACGATTTTGTTGATTCCGATGTCTCCGATAACAGCCAGCTGCTTTTCTTCGGGAGCCACATAAATCAATGTTCCGTTGCGATGCCGGGTTTTATCCATTTTTAAGCGATTGAAAGCCTTCACGGCACAATCGAGTGCATCGCCTTTGCAATGGCGCGCGATATGCACCCGTATTTCTCCGGAGGTTTTGCTTTCGGCATCCCGTATTGCTTGTACGATAATATTTTGTTCGTTTTTTGTCAACACTTTTTGCTGAATTAACCATTAAGAATTAGCGTTGCCGGCAAATGATTCATTTTTACGACAATTTTTTAATTCTTCATTAAAATTGAACTTTCGGCGCTTTTTGGGCATCGGCATCTGCTTCGAAATAGGCTTTTTTGCTGAATCCGAACCATCCCGCATAAATGACTTGCGGAAATTTACGGATGTATGCATTGTAATCTTGAACTACATCGTTAAATTTTTTTCGTTCGACGGCGATGCGATTTTCAGTGCCTTCCAATTGCGATTGTAATTCCAGAAAATTTTGATTGGCTTTCAAATCAGGATAATTTTCGGTAATGGCCAATAGTTTCCCCAATGCCGTTCCGAGTTCACCTTGAGCTTGCCGGTATTCTTTTAATTTTTCTTCCGTCAGATTATTGGCGTCGATCGTAACTTGAGTAGCTCTGGCGCGTGCGTCAGTCACGGCTTGAAGCGTTTGCGATTCGTGCGAGGTATATCCTTTTACCGTATTCACCAAATTGGGAATCAGGTCGGCCCGGCGTTGATAAACATTCTGCACCTGCCCCCATTGGGACGTGACGGTTTCTTGTTTTTCAACCATGGTATTATAAGAGCAGCTTGAAAAAAGAGTCGCACAAAAAACGGCGACAAGCGATAATTTGATGAGTTTCATATTGATTTGATTTACAAATTGATAAATTACAATTTTTCGAATGACCATTTAAAAATCGGGCTGAATTTATTTATTTGTCGGCTCATCTACGGATTGACCGTTTTTTCAAACAAATTCAATAACCATTTGTTCTGTTCTTCGACATTTAGATTCGTATTATCCAGCACGATGGCGTCACCGGCTTTTTGCAAAGGGCTTTCGGCCCGGGTTTGGTCGATATGATCCCGTTTTTTCACATTTTCCAGAATTTCTTCGAAACAGACATCTTCACCTTTTCCTTTCAATTCATCGTACCGGCGTTGCGCTCTGATTTCGGGAGACGCGGTCATAAATATTTTCAATTCGGCATCGGGAAAAACGACGGTGCCGATGTCTCTTCCGTCTAAAACAACTCCTTTCGATTTTCCCATTTCCTGTTGTTGTTTCACCATCGCTTTACGCACAAAACCGATTGCACTTACTGGGCTGACCAAATCAGAAACGGACATCGACCGGATTTCCCTTTCCACATTTTTGCCGTTCAGGTAAGTTTCCGGAAGTCCGGTATCCGGATTCAAAACAAATGTGATATGAATGGTTTCGATTTGTTCCCGAAGTTTTTCTTCATCCGGAAGTCCGTTTTTGATCCATCCGTTTTGAATACAGAAAAGGGTTACGGCACGATACATCGCTCCGGTGTCGATATAGATATAGCCTGTTTTTTTCGCCAGATATTTTGCCATCGTGCTTTTTCCGCACGAAGAAAAACCGTCGATGGCAATGGTTATTTTTTTCATGTATATATAAGTATGCCGTAAAAAATAATTTATATTTTAAACGCCGAGTCGCCAAGACGAAAAGACGCGAAGTTTAGATTCTTTGTGCCTTTGTGTTTTTTGTGTCTTCGCGTTTAAAATATTATAAATTAAAAGCGCCTAAATTCGTCGAAATCGAAAAACTGTACGATAATGCACCCACGTGCATTTGGGAAAGGGAGAATCCGGCCTGAAAAGAACTGACTTTAATGCCCGCTCCGGCGGTAAACCCGGTCAATCCTCTTTGTTCCGCCAATTGCAAATCTTCTTTTCGTTTAAAATTATACCCGACAGCCAGCCAAACATTTTGAGTCGGAAGGACATCCACTCCGAATATAAAGTGTTTCAACAATGTTTTTCCGAAACTGTCTTTTTTTTCCACCAAAATTCCGTTTGCATCGGTTTCGTAGGTGGGATAAACGGTCAGATCCCATTTATTCAGGTGCTGTGCGGTGATGGAAAACCGGATGGGAGCATGCTCCAGCTTTTGGCTGATTCCCAATTGAATGTCCCAGGGCATTTTTTCGGAGATTTCGTCGTACTTGACCAATTGTCCTCCCAGATTCTTGAACGTCAAAGATCCGGAAAAACCCTTATCCACATTATAATAATTCAGTCCTAAATCCACCCCCAAAGCAAAAGACGTAAATTCGGCATACGAAGAATAAATCGCTTTGATGGCGAATCCGCCCCGCAACCGCTCGGAAAAGTCATATCCGTAAAATCCGCTTAACGACAAGTCCTTTACCGAGAAATCACCGAGGATCGATCCGTCGGGACTGGTTTCGACAATCGTTCCGTAATCCAGATAATGCATGCCTATGCCCCACGCACTCCTGTTGTTCACCGCTTTTCCGAAAGTGACGCTGCCTAATTTGATACCTTCCATGTAGGCCGTAAAGTTCAAATTCAACTGTTTGTCGAGTTCCGGACCGAGCAACGCCGGATTTTGATAAATAAGCGATATGTCTTTTTCGACGATGGATATATTATTCCCGCCCAAAGCATTGGCACGGGCGGACGTGGATAAATTCAGAAATTTGAATGCCGCATCGTCCGGCCCTTGAGCAAAAGCCCTGCCGGAGAGCAGCATAATATACAATACAAAAATCAGACATTTTTTCATCGGGACAAAAATACATTTTTCCATCGAATTTTCATTTGTTGTTTTCCATGTATTACAAAAACGTATAAAAATCGGATGAAGTATAAAATCGAGGTTATTTTTTATTCAAACCCGCCGTGTACGGTACACAATCGGATTATAAAATAATTTGCAAACCGATCGTATACCGTATGTCGCGAATCATTTTCATTTCTTCGGAAGATTAAACCGAACCCCCAAATAGAGTTTTCGACCATGTGTCGGGCCCCATATCATAGTTGCGTCAAAATTATCGCCATAAGGCCGGCCGGCCGCGATGATCGGATTTTTTTGCGTGAAATCGCTTAAATTCTCTCCGCCCGCATAAATAGACCAATTCCTGAAATATTTGGTAATTTGCCCGTTGAATATGGTATAAGCGCCGAATCGTTCGTTCCACATCGGATTCGCTGCATCAGGTGTCGGCATCCGGCCTCCTCCGTTAAATTGAGCGGTGAAATCGAACTGCCATTTTTCCAACGGAGTTTTGTAAGACGCTGTGACAAGGCTTTTATATTTGCTTGTCAACGGTTTTTCCGACAATTTGCCGTTGTAAGTCGTTTTACTGTCGGTAAGGCGGTAAGCGCCGGTCAGAGTAAATCCTTCGAAAAACGGATAGGTGATTTCCACCTGAAAGCTTTTTGAATATGATTTTCCGTTCAAATTATAAAAACTGACCTCATGCGGGTTCGAATCCATGTCTGCCACCACTTGTTTCAAAAAATCGGTGTAATAATATTCGGTATTGAGAATCATATCTTTTCCGAAAAGAGGAACGGTTAACATGGCGCTGAGTCCGTAATTCCAAGCCTCTTCCTGATTTAATTTATCGGTATATCCTTTGACCTTACGGCTGCTTGCAAATAAAAAATTGTTTTCGGCCAAAACATTTGCCGTGCGGAATCCTTTTCCTGCCGACGCTCTTAATTGCAACCAAGGAGTTGCGTCATATTTGACATGCAAACGGGGTGTGACGAAGAAATCATACCGGCTTGAATAATCAGCCCGGATACCGGCCAGTACGACCAATTTTTCTTTCCAATCCAATGTGTATTGGGCATACATTCCGGGAACGGCTTCATGAGTATTGAGAGGTGCATTGTTTAATAATTCGCGGAACCCGTCGTAATTGAAGCTTATACCGGTACTTAATCTGTGCGTATGAGAGAACTCTGTTTCATACATTAAACTTGCATAAACATTGCTTTGTTTCACATTATAAAGCGTGAGACTGTCTCCCGGCTGTTTGTGTTGAGCGCCGAATCCGGCATTCCGGTCGTAGTAAGAACCGGAAACGATCAAGGCCACACTGCTATCATCTCCCAATAAATAAGCATTTTTGGTGAAAGCTTCCGCTTGGTCGGTTTTGACGTCCACTTGATAAGGAGAATAAGGAATGTTTCCGGATATATCCTGACCGCTTTCCCGGTTTTCGTGCAAATATTTGACGCCGGCTTGAGATATGTAATTTCCCGATTGATAAAGCCAGCGATTGAAGATATTGAATTGCTGCCTTTTCGGAATATCCAAAAAACCATCGCCGTTATCATCGTGAGCCATCGGTTCATCGGAATAATGAGCCAACAATCCGGTCGACAGTTTTTTATTCAAAACAACGGCGCCGTCGGCATTTACTTCATAACGTCCGGCATCATTGACAAATAAATTCACCGACAACGGATTGGCGTTTTGAGGTTTTTTAAACTCCACATTGATTTGTCCGGCCAATGCTTCATATCCGTTTTTTACGGAAGAAGTTCCTTTGGAAACCTGAATGCTTTCCATCCAAGGGCCCGGAACATAATCGAGTCCGTAAAGAGAAGCGGCTCCGCGGAAATTCGGATAATTTTCGGTCAGCATTTGAACGTATGTTCCCGATAATCCGAGCAATCGGATCTGTCTCGCTCCGGTAGCCGCATCGCTGTAAGAAACATCCACCGACGGATTGGTTTCGAAACTTTCGGCCAAACTGCAACAAGCCGCCCGGCAGAGTTCGGCATACGTGATTTTTTGAGTATTCAAAGGAGAAATGCTCGATGTCACGGTACTCATTGTCCGTTTGTTGACCACCACTTCATCCAATTCGATACCGTCGTTCAATACGATTTTTAACAAAGAATCGCGGTCGGATCGGGCAACGGGAATATGTTGTTTTTTATATCCGATGTAACTGATTTCCAGTAACGAATCTTGAGGAGCGGAATAAATGGAGAAAAAACCCTTCTCATCGGTGGTTGTACCGTTTTTCGACTCCGGGAGATATATTCCGGCTCCGATAACCGGCTGATTGCCGGAGTCATAAACATAGCCTTCGACCGCTCTGTTTTCCGGAAAAATTGCAATGACATAAAATGTGAAAAATATAAATAAAAATAATGATTTCATTTGTAATAATTTATTTTAGAATTAACGGATTATGCCCGAAAATCGGACGTAAGAATTAAAATGTAAATTGATAAATTTACAAAAAATAGAATAAATTATTAAAAATTAAATCAAAAGAACAGAGTGAAGCGTCAGAATCTCCCTTGAGGAATACTTCGGCAGAAGTGAAGCGCCGGCCGGATATTGAAAAGAATCCGAACAAAATTCTTTGAAAAGCAAATTCGAAAATAAATAAGGAACATCAAGTACCGGAATATTTATTTGTACTTTATAAACACTGTTGTCGGCATCAAATTTATACGTGGTGATGTTACAACATTTTTCATGTTCGAAGCATGAAGAATGGCAATTGCCCGGTTCTTCTGATTTTTTGCCGGGAATATGTTCCTCACAGCACGAATGTTCTTCGGTGTTGTGTATTTTATGACATTCACCGGATGAGACTGCCTCAACGCCTGCATCCAGACAAACATTACAACAATATTGCCCCAAATAAAACCCCGATCCGCCGTAGATACAAAGGCAGATCAGCAAAAGAGACAATATGTTGGAAAGCTTTGAAAACATGATTGCAAAAATAACAAGAAAATCGATATTTTTCACTAAAAATATCTTGAAAAAGTTTATAAAGCTCTAAATATTAAAAAACTTTATGCTTTTAAGAGGTTTTTTCAAAAAAAGTGTTTTATTTTTGTATGATTTAATCTGCGACGCAAGAATCTCAAATAAAGAATGAAAATAATCGCTGTCGGAATGAACTATTCCGAACACAATAAAGAAATGAAAAATCCGTTCTTGCCAAAAGAACCGGTGATTTTTATGAAACCCGATTCGGCTTTATTGAAAGACGGAAATCCGTTTTTTATTCCCGATTTTTCCCGGAATATTCAGTATGAAGCTGAATTAGTAGTCAAAATCAGTCGATTGGGTAAAAATATAACGGAAAAGTTTGCGCGGCGTTATTATGATGAGATCACCATCGGGATTGATTTTACGGCACGGGATTTGCAACATAAATTAAGGGAAGAGGGTTATCCGTGGGAAATTTGTAAAGGATTTGATCATTCGGCAGCGATAGGAGATTTTATATCGATTGAAAAGTTTGACGATGTCCAAAATATTGATTTTTCGCTTAAAAAAAACGGCGAAACAGTTCAAAAAGATAATTCCCGAAACATGATTTTCGGAATAGATGTCATCATCGCTTATATCAGTCGTTTTTTCACATTGAAAATCGGAGATCTGATATTTACGGGAACACCGGCAGGCGTCGGCAATGTCGATCCGAATGATCGGTTGGAAGGGTCTGTTCAAGACAAAAAACTTTTGGATTTTAAGATAAAATAATTATAAGATTTGAATAAACAATTAATATTTATCCTGAATGAATATGAAATTTTTTTACAAGCTGATTATATTAAACGTTTTTCTTGCGTTAAGTGCAAGTAATGCATCCGCCGCTGTTTACACCGCATCTTCGGCATTGTCGGGCGGCAAATGGGTTAAGATGAGAGTTCCCGCCACCGGTATTTATAAGTTGACCTATGAAGACTTAACGGGTATGGGTTTTTCGAATCCCGCAAATGTTCAATTATATGGATACGGAGGGTGGATGCTTGATGAAAATTTCGGGACATACAAAATCGACGATCTTCCTCAAATGTCGGTTTGGGTTGAAAAAGGAAGCGACGGCGTATTCAATGCCGGAGATTATATTCTTTTTTATGCGAGAGGCCCCTTAAAGTGGGAATATAATGCAAGTTCAAAAGAGTTTGTGCATACGAATAATCCGTATAGTAACTACGGTTATTATTTTGTAACGGAAAGTAATGAACCCACAAAACAAATGAATAAGGTTCAGAGTTTGACAAGTTATACGAAAGAGTTTACCGGTTTTAACGATTATCAGGTTTATGAAAAAGACTTGGTAAGCATCGGAAGGGTAGGTCGGGAATTTTACGGAGAAGATTTTTCGGTAAATACCGATCAGAATTTTTCAATCTCGACTCCGGGCGTAATCAGTGAAAATGCCGGAAAGATCACCGTAAATTTTATAGCGAAGACCGCAACGGCAACTCCGGTGACAGTTCAAATAAACGGAACGAACACATTGACAAAAAATGTACCTAAATATGAGGATGGTGAGACTGATTTGGCAAGAGAAACCTCGGTGACCGGCACATGGAGCGGAGCCAAAAGTGAAACAAACATTGTCAACGTGGCTTATGGTGCGGTGGGGCATACCAATGCACGATTGAATTATATTCGGTTGAATTATGACCGGGCATTAAAATTTTATCAAGATCCATATGTCTTATTCAGACAGGTTTCGGCTATGGGAAGCAATTCCAAGTATAATATTGGCGGATCGAATCAGAATGTGAAAATATGGGATATCAGCGATGTTGAAAATATTTGTCAAATCGATAACACAGTATTGACGGGAAATGTCACTTCGTTTATTACTAATGCATTGACATTACAAGAATTTGTGGCGGTAGATGTTTCGCAAAAAAATAGATTTGCCGTCCCGGAAATTATAGGGCCGGTTGAAAATCAAAATTTGCATGCATTGGGACAAACGGATATGGTGATTATTACCCATCCGGATTTTATTACTCAAGCAGAACGGTTGGCCGATTTTCATCGGACAGTCGATAAAATGAGAGTACATGTGGTTTCTGCCGAGCAAATTTATAACGAATTTTCATCGGGAACCCCGGATGCAAGCGCATATCGCAGGTTTATGAAAATGTTTTATGACAGAGGAAAAAGTTCGGGAGACAGTAATGAACTGCCGAAGTATTTGTTGTTGTTCGGAGACGGTTGTTTTGATAACAGAGGAATCCTTTCGGATTGGTCGCTTTTCGGAAAGTGTGATTATTTGCTCACTTTTCAATCTGTGAATTCGATAAGTACAACAAGTACGTATTGTACAGATGACTATTTCGGTTTTTTGGAAGATACGAGCGGAAATATTCAGGCAAATCGCGTAGACATCGGGATCGGTCGTTTTCCGGTGAAAACATTGCAAGAGGCTGTGAATGTGGTGGATAAAACGATTAATTATGTAGCGGATCCCATTCTTTCTCCGTGGAAAAACAATGTTTGCCTCATTGCTTGTGACGGGGATAATAAATTACACGAAACTCAAGCCGATTCTATAGCTCGTTATTATTTTCAAAACGGGAATAAGAATTTTATTTTGAATAAAATATATTTAGAGACGTATAAAAAAGATCTGTCTTCATCGGGGTGTTTATTCCCGGATGCCAAGAAGAAGTTTTTTGATTTGTTGCAGTCGGGAACGTTACTGGTAAATTATACCGGTCATTCAAGCGAATCTAATTTAGCGATAAGCAGCACACGTTTTTTTTCCAAACAAGAAGCAGTAAATTTGACAAATGATAAACTTCCTTTGTTTATTGCGGCATCGTGCAGTTATTCCCATTTTGATGATTACAACAACTCTTCAGGCGAAGAACTGTTGTTAAATGCGAAAGGCGGTGCAATAGCAGTATATGCGGCGACTCGGGTGGTAAATTCCACACCCAATTTTAAGATAAATATGGCATTTGCAGATAATATGTTCAAAAAAAATGAAAATGGTCATAATCTTGCATTGGGAGATATTTCTAAATTATCGAAAAGACAGTTGGTTAATGATTTGAATAAATTGAACTTTATATTGCTCGGGGACCCGGCATTACGATTGCCTTATCCTGAATACAAAGCTCAAGTGACAACTATAAACGGAATGGATGTGACTCAACAAACCGTGAAGTTGAGTGCGGGTTCTACGGTAACGATAGCCGGCAGGATAGTGTCACCGTCGGGAAGCATTGCTTCCGATTTTTCCGGAACGGCAGTCATTGATGTATTTGATTCGAAAAAATTGATAGACAGAATAATGAAAGCCGGAACAGGAAGCAAAGCCGGAATTGTCGACACGACGAATGTTTATGATCAGGCGGAAAAAATATTTTCAGGAAAAACGATGGTTGTAAATGGCCAATTTTCCATGACATTTATTGTTCCTAAAGCGATTGCTTATACAAATGAGAAGGGTAAGATAAATATTTATGCGGTAAGTCAGACACAAAATAATGAAGCTCAAGGATATTTCGATGATTTTTTGATCGGAGGAACATCCAATACCGCTGCATTTAATGATGTAACACCTCCGCAAATTAATTCGCTTTATATTGGAAGCCCGAATTTCCAATCAGGAAACAAAGTCAATGATCAATCGGTTTTTGTTGTGGAAGTGGAAGATAAGGAAACAGGAATAAATACTTTTGGAGGGGCAGGCAGGGATGCCTTTTTATCGATCGATAATTCGTCATATACGAGTTATGTTTTGAATTCTTATTTTGAAAATGAACCGGGAAATCCGAAAAAAGGAAAATTCACTTTTACTTTGCCAAGTCTGACGGAGGGCAAACATACGCTCCAATTCAGAGTATGGGATATTATGGATAATTCGACGGTATCTCAACCGGTTGAATTTGAAATTAAGCCGATTCCCGTCATAAAAGATTTTGATTTGAATGCAATTTCAGATAATGAGTCTGTCACATTTTTTATTGAGAACAACACCAATAATTCGGATGTAAACTTTAATATTGAAGTTTATAATTTGGCGGGTGATTTAGTGTGGAACAGCGAACAAAATGTTAATACAGATATATTGAAAACGCTTCTTGTTAAATGGAACAAAACGGGAAATGATTCAAAAAATGTAAATCCGGGAATATACACTTACAAAGCTGTTGTATTTTCCGGGGAAGATATAAGATCAACGGATGTGAAGAAAATAGTCATTCAATGAAATTAAGATATTTAGCTACAATATGGTGTAATTTTTTTCTCCTGACAATCCATGTGAGTGCAATGTCGGGAGAAGAAAATACAACTATACTTCGTTCCGGATCGGAACGACATTCTTATGTATCTTCATCTGTTTTATCGACAGGGAAATGGGTGAAAATAAAAGTAAAAGAAACCGGCATATATAAAATTACCTATGAAGATTTAATTGCAATGGGAATTTCCAATCCGGCCAATACGCAAATATATGGGTATGGGGGATGGATGTTGAGCGAAAACTTTTTGCAACCGAAAATAGATGATATACCACAATTGTCAGTTTGGGTTGAAAAAGGAAGTGATGGCGTGTTCAATGCCGGCGATTATATCTTGTTTTATGCCAAAGGTTCCATAAAATGGGAATATACTAATTCGACAACGGAAAAGTTTAAACATATAAATAATCCGTATTCGGATTACGGATATTATTTTGTAACAGAAAGCGGTAGTGTAACCAAACAAATGCCGGTATTGTCTTATACCGATTCTTTTGTTCAAGAAATCAATACCTTTAATGATTATGTCGTTTATGAAAAAGACTTGGTCAATATCGGGAATACCGGAAGAGAGTTTTACGGGGAAGATTTTTCATACAATACCAGTCAAAATTTTACGCTTACAACTCCCGGAATAATAAACAACAATGCTTACATCAGTGTAAATTTTGTGGCGAAAGCCACAGCTTCAACCCCTGTAACGGTTAGAATAAACGGTGGAAATATATTGACTCAATCGGTGTCTCAGGCAACCGGAGAATATGAAGTTGCAAGAGCAATTGATGTGAAAGGAATTTGGAGTGAAGCCAAGCAAGAATCAAATACCGTAAACGTAACTTATGGGGCAACGGGTCATTCCAATGTCCGGTTAAATTATATTCGAATAAATTATGACAGAGACTTAAAACTCAATGGAGCATACACATTGTTCAGAAATGTGTATGCAATCAATAAAGCATCAAAATATACGATTTCGGGGGTTAATCAGAATGTAAAAATATGGAATGTTACTTCGGACGAAAGTATTTCCCAAGTTGAAACAAAAGCATCCGGAAGCACGATGTATTTCACATCCGATGCATCTTCAGCGGAAGAATTTGTTGCCGTTGATTTATCAAAGAAAGATCAGTTTCCCAAACCGGAAGTGGTGGGAGAAGTAAAAAATCAGGATTTGCATGCATTGGCGCAAACCGATATGGTAATTATTGCCCATCCCGATTTTTTGGAACAGGCTGAACGAATTGCAGAGTTACACAGAACACATGACAGTTTACGAGTGTATGTTGTGTCGACAGATGCGGTGTATAATGAATTTTCTTCCGGTACTCCCGATGCTTCCGCTTATCGTTGGCTGATGAAAATGTTTTATGATAGAGGGAAATGGATCGGTGATGACAATGAACTGCCCAAATATTTGTTGTTATTCGGAGATGGTACTTTCGACAATAAATTATTGATGGCTGAGAAATGGAAATTAATCGAACCGGCAAATAAAATATTGACTTATCAGTCCTATAATTCCGTTAATGAAGTAAGTTCTGCTGTTATAGATGATTACTTCGGGTTTTTGGAAGATGATGACGGATGGAATTCATCTACGATCTTTGATACAGACTTCAAAAAAGCTTTGGTTGATATAGGCGTGGGGCGTTTTCCGGTACGAAATATAACAGAAGCAAAAAACGTAACAGATAAAGTGATTGCTTATGTTACAAATCCGGTTTATGGTTCATGGAAAAATAATGTATGCTTTATTGCCGATGATAATTCCGGTGCAGAAACAGATTTTCATCACATGACTGAAGCTGACGAAGTTGCGACGACGTGTTTTGAAAACGAAAATAGAGGATTTGTCGTAAACAAGGTTTATTTGCAAACTTTCCAGAAGTCGACGACTGCATCAGGATATACTTATCCCGATGCGAAGAAGAAATTAAATAATTTGATGCAGTCGGGGGTTTTAATGTTTAATTATACGGGGCATGGCATGCCCGACCACTTAGCATCGGAACAAATTTATACGAAAAATGATGCCGATACTTGGCATATAACCCGATTGCCGGTGTTTATTACCGCAACATGTGAATTTTCCAGATTTGATGCTTTTGATACTTCCGGAGGAGAAGCTGTTTTGCTGAATCCTACAGGAGGAGGAATCGCATTATTCTCGACGACAAGAGTTGCTTATTCGCCACAAAATTTTTCGATAAACAGACAATTGTGTAAAAATTTATTCTCCAAAATGCCGGACGGTAAATACATGAGGTTGGGAGATGCGTTTAAACTTGCGAAAAGAAATTTGGTGACATCGAATGAAGATCTTTCGTTAAACAAATTAGTATATGTGCTACTTGGAGACCCGGCCTTGAAATTGGCATACCCCGAATATAATGCCGGGATTACAACTATAAACGGAGAGGATGTTACAACGTCTCAAACATTTGGTGCAGGAGCTAATGTTACAATGACCGGTCAAATAGTGAATTTGGATGGAAGTAAAGTTTCTGACTTTTCCGGATTGGCTTATTTAACGTTGTTCGATACGAAAGAAATTCTTTATAAGCCTTTAAGTAAAACGATTTATGATCGTGCGAATGTGCTTTATACCGGAAAACAACCCGTAGAAAACGGAGAATTCACGGTATCTTTTATCGTGCCGAAAGACATGAGCTATTCTTATGAAACAGGGCGATTGAACATCTATGCCGCCGATTCCGAGGGTAAAATCGAGGCACAAGGCTATTATGAAAACTTTTATTTGGGAGGCACCGATCCTACCGGAATAGAAGATGAAAATCCTCCTGAAATCAAGAATATGTACTTGAATTATTCTGATTTTAAATCCGGGGATAAGGTGAACGATTCTCCTATTTTCTTTGCTGAGGTTGAAGACGAAAGTGGAATTAATATTTCCGGAAACGGCATCGGACATGACGCTATAATAGTGATCGATAATTTGGCTTATGAAACGTATTCGTTAAATACCTATTTTGATGTTGAAACCGGAAATCCGGGTAAAGGAACCTTTAAGTTTAATATTCCCACATTATCAGCCGGAAAACATTTGCTGACATTCAGAGTATGGGATATCATGAATAATTCGACGACACAGTCGTTTGAATTTGAAGTGGAAGAAAACTTGTCACCCAAAATCGTTGATTTGTATGCATCTCCGAGTCCTGCGCGAGACGGTACTAGTTTCTATTTGACGCATGATCGTCCCGATTCCAATATTACAGTTAAAATTGATGTATACAATCTTAACGGAGTAAAGTTGTGGTCATTTGAACAAACCGGTTATTCCGATGTATTCAATGCCGTGCCTATTCCATGGGATTTGAAAACCTCCGGAGGACAAAAATTGTCGCCGGGAGTTTATATCTATCGGGCAAGTGTTTCTTCGGACGGTTCGAGTGAAAGTACAACAGCTAAAAAAATGATTATATTGGCGCAATAAAAAGATTAATCCGGAGTTATATTTATATGGGGAAAGTTGATGAACTAAGAATCAGGAACCAAAAGCCAAGATGAACGGTTACCAACCGATTACCTGGTGTTGGTTCCTGATTCTTGTTCAGTATTATAAATCCATCGAATACGGAAAACAGAAAATAATTTAGAGAAGAATGAGAAAATGTTTTGCAGCAGTATTTGTTGTATTTGTTTATTGCGGTTTTGTAAAAGCGCAAAAAGATGAGTTTAATCCCATTACAACCGGAGTTCCGTCTTTATCCATTGCGCCGGATGCCCGCGGCGGAGGAATGGGTGATGTGGGAGGAGCTACAACTCCTGATGTGAACTCCCAATTCTGGAACCCGGCAAAATATGCTTTTATGTACGATAGAGCGGGTATTTCATTGTCGTATACACCTTGGTTGAGAAAGCTGGTAAATGATATTTATTTGGCTTATTTAGCGGGATTCTGGAAACTTGGGAGTGAGGATCAACACGCGATGAGCGCTTCTTTGCGTTATTTTTCTTTGGGAGATGTTTTGGTCACCAATGACGGAAAAAACGGTTATAACATTAATCCGTATGAATTGGCCGTAGATTTGGGATATTCCATCAAACTTTCCGAAACGTTTTCTGGAGGGGTTGTTTTACGTTATATTTATTCGGATTTGGCGTGGAGCGAGAGTGATGAAATATCTCCGGGATGGGCAATTGCCGCAGATGTTGCCGGATACTACAATAAATATGTGATGTTGGGCAGTGCCGAATCATTATTCAGTTTCGGATTTAATATTTCCAATATCGGGTCCAAAATTTCTTACGATAACGGAGCCAACAGTGTTTTTTTACCGACAAATTTGCGGCTGGGAGTGTCTTTATTGTATCCGGTGAGTACATATAATACTTTTGCGTTCAATATTGATTTAAATAAATTATTGGTTCCGACACCTCCGGATTATAGTTCGATGAGTACAGATAAAGAGAAAGATCAAGCTCGGTTGGATTATCAAAGTATCGGTCCGGTTGCGGGAATTTTTAAGTCATTTTCCGATGCTCCCGGCGGATTCAAAGAGGAATTGGAAGAAATCATGTGGTCAGTCGGCGCGGAATACGCTTACAATGACCAATTCTTTTTGCGTGGCGGTTATTATCACGAAAGTGAAAATAAAGGAAATCGGAAGTATTTTTCATTGGGCGCCGGATTTAAAATGAGCGTGTTCCAACTGGATGCAGCTTATTTGATTTCCACGGCACAATCCAATCCGTTGGACCAGACCTTGCGTTTTTCATTGTCCTTTAATATGGACGGACTCAAAGATTTATTTGGACGACGGTGATTTTTATAATAAACGGGTAGACAAGTAAACAAATGGACGAGTTTAAAAAGGTTCATAACTTTGTCACAACCCGTCGCTTGTCAACTTGTTTATTCGTTTTATTTGTTTGCTGAATTTATCATGAATATTCGAGTCGGATTCGGTTATGATGTGCATCGTCTTGTGGAAGGGCGTGACCTTTGGTTGGGCGGCATTCGTTTGGAACATACCTTGGGGTTGTTGGGGCATTCCGATGCCGATGTGTTGATTCATGCGATTTGCGATGCTTTGCTCGGCGCTGCCAATATGCGGGATATCGGATTTCATTTTCCCGATACCGGAAAGGAGTTCAAGGATATCGACAGCAAGATTTTATTGAAAGATACGGTGAAATTATTATCCGGAAAGAACTATAAAATCGGAAATATCGATGCGACGATTTGTGCCGAACATCCGAAAATAAATCCGTATATTCCTGAAATGCAAAATGTGTTGTCTGCGGTGATGCAGATTTCGTCGGAAGATGTCTCCATCAAAGCCACCACCAACGAAAAACTCGGTTTTGTCGGAAGGGAGGAAGGAATTTCCGCTTATGCTACCGTATTGATTTACAAAGATTAATGTTTATTTAACGGACTATTTTGTAAATCAATCAAAACCATTGTCGGTTATACTCTAATGATTCGCCGGGAAGTTATCGGCATATATTTTCCGTGATTTTCTGATTCTACATATAAACTTCCGGGTGCGGCAAATATTTCGACTGTTCCCTTCAGAAATAAAAGTATAAGCATTAATCCTTTCACATCGTGCGGTACAAAAAAAGAATATTGCCGGAATTTCCTTCCACCCGATCACATTTGCCATAAAAGAAGAATAAAACGGTTCGAACGGGCGGCGACAACACATCATAATCATTTCCGAGAATAGTCGATAAAACAGCGGAATAAGCTTCATTTGTCCGATCTTGCAGTCTGCCATCCTCGGTAATACTGTCTCGATGCAGACAATTTTAATTTGTTGACGTCAATTATACATCAGAAACGATGACGTTTCCGGTACCCGCGACTGCAGAAATTGTCATCGGTGTGAAAAATATCGAACCGGGAGGTGTTATGGTTTATAGATAACTATGCTTATATTTTGTATATTTGCACTTTGTCGAATATTAAAATTTATCGTTATGAAGAAACATTTGCGTACAATTCTTTTATTATCTGTTGTAGTTGCAACAACGTTAACACAGTATTCATGCAGCGGTCTTTTCGGAATTGATATAACCGACCAAAAAGACATTGACGACAATTTGCGTTCCAAGATTGAGAAATTTGTCGGTTCCGATGCCAAAATTATCGAAATCTCTCTCGGAACCGAAGGAACAGGAGAAAACTTTTCCAAAACGGTAACATCAGCCCAAGTCTATTACTTCGAATCCGGGTCGAATGCCGTAAAATGTAAATACATTACCTTGGGCAGTAATTCCGAAGGAAAAGAAAGATCGACTCTCGGAAAATACGTGGATGATGATACCGATAGTCCTACGGTCAAGCCCGAAAATGTGTTGAAATTAAGCGAAATTGATTTTTCAAAGATTGCATCTAACGTCAGCAAAGCAGGAAAAATGGTTGAAGAATCAGAGAATGAATTTTCCGGAGTAAAAACGTATGACATTGTCGTAAGCGCCGATCCGTCAAAAACGATTCATTCTTTTACCATTGAAAGCCGTCAGGGATCAAAAACGACAGCGAAATCCGGACGGCTCGGAGCAGAAATTTCCTATCTTGAATTTAATTTTACAGCAGATCCGGAAGGAAATGTAAAAGAAAAAAAGTAATTGATTTACAGAAGATGTGTCAAAAGTATTTTTGGTACGATTGCTATCGCGTGATAGCAGCGGGATAAAAACCTTATTCTGAAAAAGCAAATTTAGCAGCCAAGCAATCAAATACCCAATCTTCCCTTATTAAATCATTGTCAATAAGGAATAAGGGAGAATTAGAGGGGATTACCGGAGCTACTGAGGAAACTTCCGGAAAATAAGGTTTTTTACCCTCTGCCGGTGCCAACTTATAGTCCGGCTGCTACTTTTCGGAAGGACGTGTTGTCCGACAATTCGACATAATAATAAAGGAACAATCACATGAACATAGGAACCGGATCGAAATTTTGTTGACGGACTGCAAGTCTTTTCAAGTAAAAAGAGGATGGATAACATGTCCGCCCCGGCAGGAAAAAACTAACCGCCGAAATACCGATTTTCGGATTATAAAATGTACTTTTGCAAATTAATTAAGATAAAAAATGGGATTTAACGAATTTCTGAAAAAATTATTCGGCAACAAATCGCAACGGGATTTGAGAGAAATCATGCCTTTTGTTGATAAGATAAAAGCAGTTTACACTGAAATAGAAAAACTGAGCAATGATGAATTGCGTGCAAGAACGGAGTTGATCAAACAACGCATTCAAGATTATGTGAGAAAAGACAAAGAAAAAGTCGAAGAACTCCGGGCATCCATCGAAACGTTGGAGTTGGAAGAACGGGAAGATGTTTGGGCGGAAATCGATAAGCTGGAAAAATCGATTACCGAACAATACGAAAAAGCGTTGGATGAAGTGTTGCCGGAGGTTTTTTCCATAGTAAAAGATACTGCCCGCCGATTCGCTCAAAATGAAACAATCGAGGTGACGGCCAATGATTTTGACCGTGATTTGGCCGCAGCCAAAGATTTTGTTGCCATTGTCGGCGACAAAGCCGTTTACAAAAACAAATGGATGGCCGGCGGAAACGAGATCACTTGGGATATGGTGCACTATGATGTGCAATTGATCGGAGGGGTCGTTTTGCACAAAGGAAAGATCGCAGAAATGGCCACAGGGGAAGGAAAAACATTGGTGGCAACCTTGCCTGTGTTTTTGAATGCACTGACGAGAAACGGCGTGCATGTGGTAACGGTGAACGATTACCTGTCGAAGCGCGACTCCGAATGGATGGGGCCGTTGTATATGTTTCACGGGTTGTCGGTGGATTGCATCGACAAACATCAGCCGAATTCCGATGAGCGGCGCAAAGCCTATAATGCCGACATTACGTTCGGAACCAATAATGAATTCGGATTCGACTATTTGCGCGACAACATGGCGATCAGTCCGAAAGATTTAGTACAACGCAAGCACAATTATGCTATTGTCGATGAGGTCGACTCTGTGTTGATCGACGATGCACGTACTCCGTTGATAATTTCCGGGCCCGTGCCGAAAGGAGATGATCAATTGTTCGTGGAATTGCGTCCGAAGGTGGAACGATTGGTGAATGCTCAAAAGGCATTGACGACCAAATTGTTGGCCGATGCCAGAGCCAAAATGAATTCCGATAACGGCGACGACCAAAAAGAAGGTGCGATTTTATTGTTCCGTTCTTTCAAGGGATTGCCAAAAAACAAGGCGTTGATCAAATTTTTGAGCGAGGGGGGAATCAAAGCGGCCATGTTGAAAACCGAAGAAGTTTATCTGGCCGAAAATCAACGCAGAATGCACGAAGTGACCGATGATTTGTATTTTGTCATCGACGAGAAAAATAACAGCGTCGAATTGACGGATAAAGGGATCGATTTGATCACCGGAGATTCCGACGATCCGCATTTTTTCGTTCTTCCCGACATCGGTTCCGAACTTTCGGAGTTGGAAAACAAAGGATTATCCGATGGAGATAAATCTGCTCAAAAAGATGAAATGCTGCAAAATTACGCGGTAAAATCCGAACGGGTGCATACGATCAATCAATTGCTGAAAGCATACGCATTGTTCGAAAAAGACGATGAATACGTTGTTATCGACAATAAAGTGAAAATCGTCGACGAGCAGACGGGCCGTATCATGGAAGGCCGTCGTTATTCCGACGGATTGCATCAGGCGATCGAAGCCAAAGAGCGTGTTCAGGTGGAAGCTGCCACGCAAACATTTGCAACCATCACGTTACAGAATTATTTCCGGATGTATCATAAATTGGCCGGAATGACGGGAACAGCCGAAACCGAAGCAGGCGAGTTGTGGGACATCTACAAATTGGATGTGGTGGTCATCCCGACCAACAAACCGATTACGCGGGATGATATGGATGACCGTATTTATCGCACGAAACGTGAAAAATACAAAGCCGTTATCGAAGAAATAGAAGGTCTGGTGAATGCCGGACGCCCGGTATTGGTGGGAACAACATCCGTCGAAATTTCGGAAATGCTCAGTAAAATGCTTTCCATGCGTAAGATTCCGCATAATGTGTTGAATGCGAAATTACACCAGCGGGAAGCGGATATTGTGGCACAAGCCGGACAAACGGGAACCGTGACCATTGCCACCAATATGGCGGGACGGGGTACCGACATCAAGCTTTCTCCCGAAGTAAAAGCTGCGGGAGGGCTGGCGATCGTCGGAACCGAACGGCACGAATCCCGCCGCGTCGACCGTCAGTTGCGCGGGCGTGCGGGACGGCAGGGCGACCCGGGTTCTTCCGTGTTTTATGTTTCGCTGGAAGACGATTTGATGCGCTTGTTCGGTTCGGAACGGATCACCAAAATGATGGATCGCTGGGGATTCAAAGAAGGTGAAATGATGCAACATTCCATGTTATCCAATTCAATCGAAAGAGCGCAAAAGAAGGTGGAAGAAAACAACTTCGGCATCCGTAAACGCTTATTGGAATACGACGACGTGATGAACAAGCAGCGTCAGGTGATCTACACCAAACGTCGCCATGCTTTGATGGGAGAACGTATAGGCATCGATATTTTGAATACGATTTATGATACCTCTAAAATACTTGTCGACAATAATTCCGAATCAGAAGATTACGACGGATTGAAAATGGATTTGTACCGGGTGATGGCGCTCGAAACCCCGTTCTCCGAAAGCGAATTTAAAGGGAATCCCGACAAATTAGCGGATAAAGTTTATGAATCGGCGTTGGCCAATTTCAAAAAGAAAACCGATCGTTTGGCTGAAGTGGCCAATCCGGTGATTCGGCAAGTATATGAAACCCAGTCGGGAACGTATCAAAATATCGTGATTCCGATTACCGACGGCAAAAAGATGTATCACATCACGTGCAATTTGAAAGATGCTTACGAATCGGGATCCAAAGAAGTGGTGAAATCATTCGAAAAATCGATCATGCTGCATACCATTGACGAAGGGTGGAAAGAAAACTTGCGGGAACTGGATGAATTACGTCAATCCGTGCAAAATGCAAGTTATGAGCAAAAAGATCCGTTGTTGATTTACAAATTGGAATCGTTCGGATTATTTGAATCGATGATGAACTCGATCAACCGGAAAATGGTTTCTGTTTTGATGCGCGGTCACATTCCGGTGCAAGATCCGAGCGCCGTAAAAGAATCGGCACCTGAACGCAGACAAGATTACAGCAAATACAGAACGCGCAAAGACGATTTAACCGAAACGGGTACCCGGCAAGGTCCTCCGACGGAACCGAGAGTACAGCGTGTGGAACCGGTGAAAGTCGGCCCGAAAATCGGACGAAACGATCCTTGTCCGTGTGGAAGCGGGAAAAAATATAAGAATTGTCACGGGAATGTAAGCTAACTTCCGAAGCGGGAATAGTGGAAGGATAAATCAAATTTTAATCGGTATTTTTTAATAGGAAGCATGACTGCCGGATTGTTAAGATGAAATAAATATTTATTACAGAACAAAATTGGAATATTTTACAAATATTCATGGTGTAGTTTGTGAGGAGCCGATTCCTTATAAAATAAATCGCAAATGAGTTTTTGGAGAAGGAGTGAGGGCGTGTAAGGGTATTACCCTTGAAGAATTTTCAAAAAGATTAGATGAAGCAATAATAAAAACAATGCCGGATCCATGATAATAATAAGCGATGCTGTGATTGGTTTCATCAATGATTATGTTAATTATTTTATTAATGAGTTAAAACTTTTATCATGGGAAAAGTATTAATTATCGGTGCAGGCGGAGTGGGGACTGTTGTGGCTCATAAGGTTGCACAAAATCCGGATGTTTTTACCGAAATCACATTGGCAAGCCGCACCAAATCGAAATGTGATGCCATTGCGGCGGCTGTCGGCGGCAATAAAATCAAAACGGTACAAGTGGATGCGGATTGCGTACCCGAACTCACCGCTTTATTGAAAGCCGAAAAACCTGAAATTGTCATTAATGTGGCATTGCCTTATCAGGATTTGACAATTATGGATGCATGTCTGGGATGTGGCGTTCATTACTTGGATACCGCCAATTATGAGCCGCAGGAAGAAGCCAAATTCGAATACAAATGGCAATGGGCGTACCGGGATAAATTCAAAAAAGCGGGATTGACCGCTATTTTGGGTTGCGGATTCGATCCGGGAGTGACAGGCGTTTATACGGCTTATGCAGCTAAACATCATTTCTATGAAATTCAATATCTGGACATTGTCGATTGTAACGCAGGAGATCACGGAAAAGCGTTTGCTACGAATTTTAATCCCGAAATCAACATTCGTGAAGTGACTCAAAAAGGAAAATATTGGGAAAACGGGCAATGGATTTACACCGAACCGCATGAAATTCATAAGGGATTGAATTATCCGAATATCGGGGTGAAGGAATCGTATTTGATTTATCATGAAGAATTGGAATCGTTGACCAAAAATTTCCCGACATTGAAACGCGCCCGTTTTTGGATGACGTTCGGACAAGAATATTTGACACATCTTCGTGTCATTCAAAACATCGGAATGGCACGTATCGATCCGGTCATGTACAACGGCGTGGAAATCGTTCCGATTCGGTTCCTGAAAGCGGTACTGCCCGATCCGGGCAGTTTGGGCGAAAATTACACCGGCGAAACCTCGATCGGTTGCCGCATTCGAGGAATCAAAGACGGCAAAGAACGGACGTATTATGTTTATAACAATTGCAGTCACGAAGCAGCCTATAAAGAAACCGGAGCACAAGCGGTAAGCTACACCACGGGAGTTCCCGCCATGATCGGCGCCATGATGTTCTTGAAAGGCGAATGGCGCAAGCCGGGGGTTTACAATGTGGAAGAATTTGATCCCGATCCTTTCATGAAACAATTGAACAAACAAGGATTGCCATGGCACGAGTTGTTTGATGTGGATTTGGAATTATAATCAAGATCGGAGGACAGACCATAAAAGGTCATGATCATTTTATGTGTTCATGGCCTTTTTATATTATTTTGATTGAGAATGATAACTTTAGTCTTTTTTGGATACAAAGAAGAAATATGTCCGCAAACTTTCTTAACTTTGAAACGTTAAGGTACGCGGCTTAAAGATGCTCGAATTTAATGCTTTGATTTTGAAGGCATTTGATTAAAATCGGAACAATCATGAATATCTATAAAAACATAAAATATTTTAACAATATAAAAAGTCCCCGTTTAAAGCTGTTCGGAATTTATTTGCTGCATATTCTGAAAAAAAGATACCTGGGAATATTCATCGATCCGGTTTTAAGTTGCAATCTGCGTTGCAGAATGTGTTACTTCAGCGACGAAGAAAAACGAAAAACATTAAAAGGAAAATTGGAAAATGACGATCTCGAAAATATTGCAAAAGCTTTGTTTCCGAGAGGATTGAAAGTACAAATAGGATGCGGGGCCGAACCTACCGTTTCCAAATCGATTCCGTTATTGATTGCTTTATCGAAAAAATATGGTGTGCCGTATGTTTCATTAACGACCAACGGGATTTTATTGACGGAAGAAAATATACGGGAATATCTTTCCGGAGGATTGGATGAAATAACTCTTTCCATGCATGGAGTAAAAAAGGAAACATACGAGTATTTTATGACAAACAGCGATTATGATGTTTTTTCCCGGGTTTTAAAATACCTTTCCGATGCAAAAAAGACATTCCCCGATTTCAAGATACGGATCAACTATACCATGAATGAAGATAATTTTCTTGAACTAAAAGATTTTTTCACGGTTTTCGGTACGATAGATATCGATGTATTGCAACTGCGACCGATACAAAAAATGGGAGAGACGGCCTACAACAATTTTAACCATGAACAATTGGAAAAGATGTATGATTCGACCATTCGGGTGGTGAAGGAAGAATGTGTGAAAAGAAACATAACCTGTATTGCTCCCGAAAAAGTTGATATTTCCGATGCTTCGGAAAATATGAACAGTGTGGTGATGGAATCGGCCTACTGTTATATTTCGTCTCGCGGTTGTTGGGAAACCGGGTTCGATTATCGTAATGAGACATACGAAAGTTATGCCAAGCGGGTAAAATTGTCCCGTCGGCTGTTTAAAAACATATTTTTTCGAAAGAAAGATATGATGCTTGACAAGAAGCATTTAAACTATGATATAACATAATTTTAATAAATACCCGGCAGAATTTAATTTATACTATTTTAACTGCAGAGATGCAAAGATACAGAACCACAAAGATTTTAAACTTCGCGTCTTTCCGTCTTGGTGTTTAAAATATAAATTATTTTTTTGTGACATACTTAATAAATAAAAAATTGTAAATCAAACAATGAAGATAGGAGATAAAGTACCCGAAATATTGGGGATAAACCAAAGCGGCAAAGAAATAAAATGGAGTGATTACCAAGGGAAAAAACTGGTTCTTTATTTTTATCCCAAAGACAACACCTCGGGATGTACGGCCGAAGCATGCAGTTTCAGAGACGATTATGCCGAATTGCGGAAAGCGGGCTATGAAGTGGTCGGAGTAAGTGTCGACAATGAAAAATCGCATCAAAAGTTTATCGAGAAAAACCAACTTCCGTTTGATCTGATTGCAGACACCGATAAAAGACTGGTGGAACAATTCGGGGTGTGGGCAGAAAAAAGCATGTACGGGCGGAAATACATGGGAACATTGAGAACTACGTTTATCATTGATGAAAATGGCGTGATCGAACAAATCATTTTTCCCGGAGAAATAAAAACAAGTACACATGCCAAACAGATATTGAATTCCAGGGGTTCATGATTCATCGGTTGTCAAATCAAATTGTTTTGGAATTTATTCGGTTCAGATAGGATGAAAAGGTATTTTTTAATCGGTTATATGGGATCGGGCAAGACAACCATCGGGAAAATCTTGTCTGAAAAATTGAATTTGAATTTTGTGGATGTCGATTGGTTTATCGAACAACGTTTTCATAAAACCATCGGTGGGTTGTTTCAAGAATACGGAGAGGCTCGTTTTCGGGAAATCGAAAAAAACATTTTGCATGAAATATCCGAATTTGAAGACGTGGTGATTGCTACCGGCGGGGGAACGCCTTGTTTTTCAGACAATATGGACTTCATGAAAAAGAAGGGTACCGTCATTTATTTAAATGTATCTCCTCACCGGTTGTTCGAACGATTGAAAAAAGCCAAACAACAGCGTCCGTTGTTAAAAGATAAAACGGATGAGGAGTTGATCGATTATATCTCCCGCATGTTGGAAATTCGCAGGCCGGTTTATAATCGGGCGGATGTTATCCATCAATTCGAACATTTGGATCCTGAACCCGACAAACCGGAAATGACGGAATTATTGATCGATAAATTGAGAACAGATATATGAAAAGTTCTTTTACCCATATTCACAGAGAATCATACTTTCCCGAAGAATGCCCGGTTTCGGTCAAATATTCGAAAAAGAGTTTAATCATCGGGATTCCGAAAGAAAACCGGCAAGTTGAAAAGAGACTCCCGCTTACGCCGGAGGCGGTTGCGCAATTGGTGGAAGCAGGGCATCGGGTGATTGTGGAATCGGAAGCCGGTTTAGGGATCAATTATGCCGATATTCATTATTCGGAAGCCGGAGCTGAAATCGCCGATTCTCCGGCGGAAGTGTTTTTGTCCGACATTATCCTTAAAATATCTCAACCGGCTTTCGACGAAATCCAAATGATGAAACCCGGAGCGGTAATCTTTTCGATGCTTCAATTCACCCCTCAATCATTGCGGATTATCGAAGCCATGCTGGAGAAAAAAATAAATGCCGTCGGTTATGAATTGATCGGCGATGATGACGGAAGCCGGCCCATTGTCAAATCCATCAGTGAAATAGAGGGCAATTACGTGATTACGGTTGCATCCGAATTATTGAGCAACAGTTTCGGCGGGAAAGGGGTTTTATTGGGTGGGATTCCCGGCATTTCGCCCACCGAGGTCATCATTTTAGGGGCCGGACTTTCAGGGTTGGTTGCCGCACGTGCGGCGATGGCGTTGGGTGCGACCGTGAAAGTGTTCGACTATGACATCGATCATTTGCGGACAGCCCGGGAAAGATTGGGCAATAATCTGTTTACCTCCAATTTTCATGATAAGGTATTTAGAAATGCGCTCAAGTCGGCTGATGTGATAATCGGGACCATACGATACATCAACGGTTCGGAACGGTTTCAAGTTCCCGAAGAATTGGTGAGAATCATGAAAAAAGGCGCTGTGATCATCGACTTAAGCGTCGGTCACGGAGGCTGTTTCGCTACATCCGACTGTGAACCCGAAAAACAACCGAAAGTATATGAAAAGTTCGGTATTCTGCATTATTGTGTTCCCAATCTCAGTTCCCGGGTAGCGCGTACGGCAGCCATGGCCATGAGTAATATTCTGGTTCCGCTGATATTGGATGCGGGTAATCATCCTCATCTCAACAATCTGATCAAAGCAGAATCCTCTTTCCGTTCCGGAATCTATTTATACAAAGGGAAAGTCGTCAATCGGTATGTCAGCGGTTACTTTAATTTGCCGTTGAGCGATATCGGATTATATCTGGAAGGATTCTGAGTGACGTTGTGTTTTTGCATCTATACGTTTAAAATAGGTACTGTCGGTTAAAATTTTTTAAATACAAAAATAGATTACTGAATTTTAAAAATGGAATAATCGTATCAAGAACAAATCATTTGGCAAATGAAAAAAATAAGCAATTCCGACTTGATCACCGGCGAAAGCTGCCGGCACGTTTGGTTACCGGATTGTTGTAACTCCTTCGGGGTAAATATCTTACTTGTTTGCAAATTATTTCCTGTTAAATTATCTAATGTAAGTACTTTTAAAAGTGATGTGAAAAGGGTTACAATCGGCGGTGTCTGCGCGCAGAAACTTTTGTGCGAATTTGCAAGTGCATCGCCTGCCCGAATCTTTGTGATTCCCCGCAACTTCGTCAAGCGGGTAGTCTGCTATATACCACCCATGGACAGTGTGGCGAAAATCTGACAACCTTGTCGAGGCGGACATGTTGTCCGTCCTCTTTTTTACTTGAAAGGACTTGCAGTCCGCCAACAAAATTTCGATCCGTTTCCTATGTTCATGTGATTATACCTATTTTTATTATATCGGACAACACGTCCGCCTCGGCAAAGTTAGAGGCAATGCGCGGACTGCGGACACTGAGGCGAAATTGATAAAGTTTATTTTTGCCGATTTCAAAAATAATATTATTTTTGCATTTGAGAGGCGTATAAAAGTAGCAGTATATATGAACGAAAAAGCAACATATTGGACAGAAATAGCCGATTACGATTTAGAAACAGCAAAAGCAATGCTTATATCAAAACGTTATTTGTACGTTGGATTTCTGTGTCATCAGACAATAGAGAAAATTATAAAAGCATATTACTGTTCGACAAGAGAAGATATTCCGCCTTATACTCATAATTTGAAAAGTTTGGCAGAAAAATGTGAATTGCTGCCTCTTTTTTCCGAAGAACAACTTGATTTTATAGAAGAATTACTTCCTATGAATATTGAGGCGAGATATCCGACTCACAAGGAGAAAATGCTCAAAATACTCACACCTCAAAAATGCGGGGAAATCATCAAACAAACAGAAACGTTATGTCAATGGATAAAACAACAGCTTTAGAACACGCTAAGCGTTATGCAGGAATTGTTTGTAAGGAAGTTTCACCTTGCAAAGTTTTTTTGTTCGGCTCATTGATAAACGGTAATTTCAATGAAAACAGCGATATTGATATTGCCGTAGTCAAGGATTTTTCAGATGATAACTATTGGGAATTAATAAAAACTCTTAACCGCCTTACACGCAACATAGATAACCGTATCGAACCTATTTTACTACAACCGGAGGACAATCAAAGCGGATTTTTATATTCTGTTTTGAAATCGGGAGTAGAGTTGTAATTTGGAGTAGATACGACAAATACAAACAAAAAAATACACAAAAATGCACTGCCTCTATCGAGCAGTTTTATGAAAGCGGGGCATTATCTCGTCCGACCGGCAGTGCAAATATCAAGCTTTAGCTCTCGTCCAAATTTTGTGAACCCCCGCCTTCATAAAGCCGCCTAACGTTGTCTGTAAGCGGGTGACTGCATGGTGGACAAAGATGCAAAAAGTAAAAATTTCTTATTCTTTATCTCTTTTCAAAATACTTATTGACGAAAAAACAATATTTTATAATTTTCGTCAATAAATTGCATCTTTGTGGAAAATATCATTTTTATGATAGCAAGGGAAATACATCTGAAAAGACTGCGTGTGCTTAAAGACCAAGATTTGATAAAGGTAATTACAGGCGTGCGTCGTTGCGGAAAATCTACGCTTTTGGAAGCATTTCGCAATGAATTATTGGAATCCGGAGTGCATGTAGACAACATTGTTTTCTTCAATTTTGAGGAACGCGAAAACATAAAATTCAACGATTGGACTGTGCTTTATGACGAAATTTTATCGAAAATAAAGCCCAATCAGAAAAATTATGTTTTTTTGGACGAGATACAGTTAATTGCTGATTTTGAGAGACTTGTCGATAGTTTGTTTGTCAAGAAAAATATAGACCTTTACATTACAGGCTCTGACGCTTATTTGCTGTCGAGTGAATCGGCTACTTTGCTGACAGGTCGTTATATTGTGATCAATTTGCACCCGTTTTCTTTTGCCGAATATACGCTCGCTTTTGCCGAAGAAAGGAATACCGACCGCCTTTTTCGGCAATTTCTCAATAATTCTTCGTTTCCCGAAGCCGTTAATCTTTCAAAAACAGCGCCTGAACTTGTGAATGATTATTCGCAATCCATTTACGATACAGTTATAGAAAAAGATATAATAAAACGGCATAAACTGCGTAAATTCGATAATTTACAGCGAATTATTGAATTTTTGTTCGATTCTGTCGGCTCTTTGGTTTCGCCCACTAATATTGCTGGACAACTGAATAAAAATTCTGACAAGAAAATCTCACACAATACCATTATTAAGTTAATCGATTATCTTACAGAAGCATATATTTTGTACGTGGTTCCTCGATACGACATTAAAGGTAAAGAATTGTTATTAACCAACGAAAAATATTATGTGGTTGATTTAGGGTTGAAAAATATTACTCAAACCGACAAATAGATGCTGATTTAGGACATAAATTGGAAAATATAGTTTACTTAGAACTTTTGCGGAGAGGAGGAAGGGTTTTTGTCGGCAAAAACAATGATAAAGAAGTTGATTTTATGGTACAAAAGTCCGGCAATGAACGAGAATATTATCAGGTTGCTTATACCGTTAATGACGAAAAAACGTTTGAACGAGAAATTTCGTCACTTAGAAGCATAAGAGACAATTACCCGAAATATCTTTTGACACTTGACTACGACAATGTCGTTATTGAAGGAATACAAAAGAAAAATGTCATTGATTGGTTGTTGGAAAAATAAAAGGTAAAAAGTAAAAACATTCTTCAGCCTTTTACTTTTTACCTTAAATTTTTAATCCTTTAATTTCCTTGTTGAGCGTCGTTGATCATTTGCTCGTTGGCGGTGATGTAGATTTCAACACGGCGGTTTTGAGCACGACCTGCGGAAGTCCCGTTGTCGCCAACCGGTTGATCGTAAGCCATCCCTTGAGTAGTCATACGGGAACTTGCCACTCCGTTACCGATCAGATAATCGGCCACAGCCTGCGCTCTTTGTTGAGACAATTTTACGTTTACATCCCGGGTTCCGGTATTATCGGTATGTCCGTAAATCGTAACGTCGGTGTTCGGATTATTTCTCAAAGAGGAGGCAAATTGAGACAATGCATTTTTGGAAGATGCGCTCAAATCACTTTTACCGGTTTGAAACAAAATACCGTCGGCAAACGTAACTTTAATGGCTTGCAAGTTATTTTTGTCGGTAACTTGTTCCACTTGAGCGCCTTGAATTTGTTCCAATTCTTTTTGTTGTTTATCCATTTTGTTCCCGATGATTGCACCGGCGCCTGCTCCTACAGCCGTTCCGATAGCTGCACCGATGATAGCGCCTTGCCCTTTGCCGAAAATAGCGCCGAGACCGGCACCGATAGCCGCGCCCCCGCCGCCGCCGATAGCCGCGCCTTTTCCTGTATTACTCATCGAGCCGCAACCCGAAGCAAGAAGGAGGACAGCACATAACGATAATGTCGTAAATAATTTAAGTTTTCTCATAATTAAAAAGTATTATTTAGTTTGATGAAAAAAAAGTATATTTATTTCTATAACCCTATTGAATCACAATAATTCAATTCGCCTATTACAATTAATTCCACCTCGCTGATGCTCAGATGATTGAATTTTAATTGTTCACGCTTTTGAAAAATGTAATTCACCAATTCTTCCACATCAATTTCAATCTCCTCATTGTCATCGCCTTCCAAGATTCCTGTCTCGTCATAGAAGTCGTATATCAGATCAATGATAGTGTAGATATGTTCGTTGTCGACGTTTTTTTGCAGTTCCTCCGGAAGAGAATTTCTGATATATTTGGCTGCTCCAATTTCGTCATATTCCAACCATTCGTCTTGATTTTGCATCGCCGGGATTTTTTGTAAAAATACAACAATATGTTAATATTATTCGAATGTTAGACGAATAAATTTCCGAAAAGTTTTGAAAAATATGCAATTCATAAGATTCTTTAAGGATTTCACCTTTGGCATAATCCGCCTCTGACAGCCATGAAAATGCACGAAGCGGATAGCTTATAAAACTGTTTAAAGGATGATTTTTTCCCTTAACAACGTATCGCTGTTCCGGTTTTGCAGCAGCAGGATATATACCCCTTTAGGCAGATGATTTAAATAAAAGGAATAATCGACTCCCGAAAAACCGAATGTTTGAACAAGTTTTCCCGATAAGGAAAAGACACTGATTTTGGCATTATCGATAAAAGATTTGTTTATTATATGAAAGAAATTACTTTCGTCTTTGTAAACCCAAGCTGTATTTTCACGCATTCCCGGTTTGTCGACGGAAGTATCGGTTCGATACCGCAAAACGGGATTAATCCATAAAGAAGTATTCACCGGGCAGTTGCTGTGAGACGATACAGGAGCCCATACCTCATTCAGTTTGTAATACGCCGTGTTTTCCCGGTCGCTTTGCGTAACGGCGCTGTACACATAAAACGGATTTGGAGCGACGGAATAATCCAATTGATATGATACAAAAAACGTTTTGTCAACCGATATCGGATTGTCGAACCGCAAATAACTTTCTTCGTTTCTGTTGAAAGGCTTATTCTTCGGAATGAATACACTCTCGTCGTTTCCCCCGGCATAATCTTGGTATTGAGGAACGAAAGCTTTTGTTGCGATGACCGTTTGAGGTTGATCCGTTCCGCTGTATACATTGACGATGATTTTCTTGTCTGAACTTGGAGATGACAGTACGGGAGTAACCAAACTCACACCGTATAACTCCGCCGGTTGCGGCAGGGTAAATTTTTCGGCATACTCATCGGTTTGAAGAGAATTATATCCGAATAAATAACCCGTTTCAGGGTTCGCAAGCTGATAATTGGTGAATGATTCATTCCGCTCCATGTTTGAAATCCTCAAACAAGAATCATTTTGGTAAGGATTAAGCCCGTCTAACGAAGTGGCGCCCGAATCAATCGGATCCAACCAATATTTTAATTGTTTGTCGGCGTCGGGGTAATACGTCCAGGCCTTTTTCAGCGTCCAATAATAATCTCTGATCGGAGATTTGCAAGTAGAATTTCCGCCGGTAAGCGCACCGATAACCCGCAATTGTCCGTCGAAAAGAGGAGAACCGGAAGAACCGCCTTCGGTGGTACCGCTGTCCCAAGCAGAGATAAACCACAATTCTTTGAAAGAAATGCCTCCGATGTTATAATCGGTAAAGGTGCTGATGCTTCCGTCGAATTGAGCCACTTTTTTTACGCCACTGTTCGGCTGATGAATACCGATATAAGGAGAAAGCGGAGTGGGAGTGAGGTCCCAACCGGCATAATAAGGTCTGAAATCGCACGGAGGAATCTGATCCAATTGCAACAATGCCAAATCAAGCTCTTTGTCGGAAGCTTTAAGCTCCGGCGAAACCATAGACATTTCTTCCGTTCCGCGAATGTCCGAATTGCACGCCGGCGATTGATAGTTAAAGAAAACCACGGTGGTGGAAGCGATTTTTTCCCGTGTTTTTTTACTGTCTTCCAAACAATGGCATGATGTAAGAAGATAAGGCGTTCCGTCTTGGGCGGTGTTGTTAATCATGCTTCCGGAACACATCATCATGCCGTTCAAAATAAGCAGGCAGACACTCTGCGCCTGGTTGTCCAAATCGGTACGGCAGATCGGATCTTGATGGCAGGTATTCGAACTTGACGGATTACCGGGTCCGGTTTTCAGAATGTCGGTATAATCGTGATTCACTTCCGAAATTCTCAACACTCCCGGAAAAGCAACATCGGCAGGTTCCTGATATTCAACGATCAGTTCGTCTCCCGGAACGGGCGATACCGGCAGAACGCCGGATTCCGAATTGTTTTTTTCGGTGAAAGCGCCCAGTATTTTGGTTTGATCGGGATTGTACAAAAAAACGCCGGCTCCTTCGGGCAGAAAAAACTCCGAAAACAGGATGTTCAGCGAATATGCCCCTTCAGAACGGATACCGACTCTCCACACTTTGGTTCCGTCGGCGGTTGTAAAACGAATGCCGGAATTTTCGGGCGTAAGATCTGTTTCGAATTTCTTGGCAAACCGCACGGCGCGTAATTCTCCGGATGCTTGGTCGATGCTGTCTTCTTTCAGCATTTGTACGATGTCGAAAGACGGCATATTCACATACAATCCGTTATCGTCCGAGCCGGAAGACCTCAATATATTCCGGGAGAAAGGAAGCGGTTTGCCTCCGTAACTCAATTGTGCCCGTACAGAGATACCGGTTGAAATAGTAAAAAAAGATAGGATAAAAAATAGCAGTCTGATTTTCATATACATATATTATTGCAAAACAAGGACGTTTACCTCCGGCGATATTCTTGCCCGGAGTAAGCCGATTCCCGACGTTGCGCACAAAAGTAATCATTTATCCGGTAAACAGTCTAAATCATAGGCGTTTATTAAATCTTTTTATCAAAGGAAGGGGATTCGGATAATAAATTTTAAGAAAATACCGGCTGTTTTTACCGATTGTCCGGCAAGAAAAATGCATCATTATATTTGGAAAATTGCGTAAAAAGCACTATCATTGCACCCGCTTTCAAAAAAAAGAAAGTACCGGTCCCATAGCTCAGTCGGTCAGAGCATCTGACTCATAATCAGGGGGTCCTTGGTTCAAGCCCAAGTGGGACCACCGGTTACAAAAACAATCGCTTGTATATCTATAAGATAGCAGGCGATTTTGCTTTCATGGGAATACATTTCGTAATAAGTATGTTGAAAAAAATCGTTTATATTTTAAACGCCAAGTCGCAAAGTCGGAAAGACGCAAAGTTTAAATTCTTTGTGACTTTGTGTCTTTGCATTTTCGCGTTTAAAATAGTATAAATTAAATTCTCCCGGGTACTTATGTTTTGCGGGAGAGTCGAAACTTTGTTAAGCATCCTGTTTCAAACACAAAAGAGCCGCTTTTCAGCGACTCTTTTGTGTTTGTTGCGGAGGCAAGACTCGAACTTACGACCTTTGGGTTATGAGCCCAACGAGCTACCAACTGCTCCACTCCGCGATTTCGGGTGCAAAGATATTACATTTTTCCAAATCTGCAAGGTCTTTTCCTTTTTTCTTTAAAAAAGCAGGTTAAAAATAAAGTGAAATGTAAAAAAAGGATAAGGAACAGGAGTAATCCCGCTTCTTATCCTTTTTATCCTGTTTTATTCTTATTTTACTTCCCATGTTTCTCCCGAAAGCAGATATTCTTTCAGCGTGCGGGCCGGACGTTTGGCTTGTACTTCTTTGATTTGCTTTTCAAGTTCTTCTTCGTATGTCGGAGAACTGTATGCACGGATAACGCCGAGCGCCAGCGGAAGATCGCCTCCCATGGTCGCCAGCTTATAATGCAAAATGTTATCGGCGCATGTTGCATCATGCACCAAGATATCTTTTTCGGTGATCCCGTTTTTACCGATCGTCACGACTTTCAAATCAAATCCGTCCAAAACAAGGCCTTTGTCTTTGTTTTTACCGAAAATCATCGGTTCGCCGTGTTTCAGGAAAATCGTTTTGTCGTCCTTGACCTCTTTATTGAGCACGGAATCGTAGATATTGTCATTGAAAATCACGCAATTCTGCAATATTTCGACCACGGCGGCTCCTTTGTGTTTACCTGCTTCTACCATCATATCGACCGACATTTTTAAATCCACGTCGATTGTTCGGGCAAAGAAATTTCCGCGGGCGCCGATCGTCAGTTCACCCGGACGAAACGGTTCTTCGACGGTTCCGTATGGCGAGGATTTCGACACAAAACCTTTGTCGGATGTCGGAGAATATTGACCTTTGGTCAATCCGTATATTTTATTGTTGAGCAACAAGATTTTCACGTTCAAGTTCCGACGGATGATATGGATGAAATGATTTCCTCCGATGGCCAGACAGTCGCCGTCGCCCGTGATTTGCCAAACCGATAATTCCGGATTCGCAATCTTCAATCCCGATGCAATGGCCGAACCCCGGCCGTGAATCGTATGAAATCCGTAAGTATTCATATAATACGGAAGCCGGGAAGAACATCCGATCCCCGAAATCACAGCGGTTTCGCAAGGCTTTATTCCCAATTGCGCCATCGCTTTATGCAGAGAATTCAACACGGCATGGTCGCCGCAACCCGGACACCAACGAACGTATTGATCGCTTTTAAAATCTTTCGGGCTGTATGCAGGTATTTCGTTGTAATCCATATCTTTATTCCTCCATTAAATGTGTGAAACAATCCGTCAATTCATTTACCGTGAAAGGCTGCCCCTGTATTTTGTTATATTGCAAAATATTCGCTCCGGGAACTTTGCCGCGCAAATAACCGGCCAATTGACCGTTGTTCAATTCGCAGACCACCACTTTCTTGAATTTCGGCAATATGTCCGACGTATTTTTCGGCAATGGATTGATGTATTTAAAATGCGTAAACGCCACTTTTTTCCCTTCGGACAATAATTGTTCGACGGCCGAATACAAGTGTCCGTATGTTCCGCCCCAACCGACAACCAACAAATCGGAAGATTCATCGCCGTAAATTTCCAAATCGGGTATTTCATCGGCAATCTTGTCGATTTTGGATTGACGGATTTCCACCATTTTCCGGTGATTTAACGGATCGGTGGAAATGGCGCTTGTTTGGTAGTCTTTTTCCAAACCGCCGATACGGTGCATGAAGTCGGGCATTCCGGGAATCGCCCAATAACGGGTAAGCGTTTCGGCATTCCGAAAATAAGGTTTCCATCCCTCTTTCATTTCGGGCGTCACGTAAGGCGGACGAATTTCCGGATAATTTTCCAAATCGGGAATTTTCCAAGCGGAAGAACCGTTCGCCAAAAAACCGTCTGTCAATAAAATCACCGGGGTCAAATGTTCCAATGCGATTTTCGAAGCCGTAAACGCCGATTCAAAACAATCGGTCGGAGTCGTCGCTGCCATCACGACAACGGGGGATTCACCGTTGCGTCCGTAAAGCGCCTGATACAGATCCGCTTGTTCGGTTTTGGTCGGCATGCCCGTGGAAGGGCCGCCCCGTTGCACATCAACCACCACCAACGGTAATTCCGCCATGACGGCAAGACCGATGGCTTCCGATTTCAAGGCCAATCCGGGCCCGGAGGTGGAAGTCGCCGCCAGATTTCCGGCAAAACTTGCTCCGATCGCAAAACAAATGCCGGCAATTTCGTCTTCTGCCTGCACGGCCTTCACTCCCAAGTCTTTACGGGCCGAAAGCTCCTGCAAAATTTCGGTGGCCGGAGTAATGGGATAACTGCCCAAAAACAATTTCAATCCGGCTTTTTCCGCTGCGGCAATCAATCCGAGCGCCGTCGCTTTATTACCCTGCACATCGGTGTAAATTCCTTTTTCGGCGATAACCGGTTCAATGCGGTAAGTCGATATGCTTGCATGAATGTTATGTCCGTAATTATATCCGTCGGTCAACGCTTTGAGGTTGGCTTTTAAGATTTGCTCTTTTTTGCTGAATTTGTTTTGAAGCATTTCGAATGCATATTCCAACGGACGATTCAACAACCAACAGGTCAAACCTAATGCAAACATGTTTTTGCATCGAAGTTGGGATTTATTGTCCAATCCGCTGTCGGTCAAACCGGCTTTCACCATCGAAGAAATCGCGGCATCAATCACTTGAACGCTCGTCAAACCCAATTCCCCGAACGGATTATCCGTTTTAAAACCGGCTTTTTTCAGATCATTTTCTTTAAACGAATCAGAATCGATGATCACCACCGAATCCTTATTTAAAGTCGTTGCATTTACTTTCAATGCCGCCGGGTTCATCGCCACCAATACATCGGTTTTATCACCGGGTGTAAGCACTTTTTTCGATCCCAAATGCACCTGAAAGCCGGACACGCCGCTTAAGGTTCCTTGAGGAGCGCGAATTTCGGCCGGATAATCGGGAAATGTGGAAATTTCATTCCCGAACACCGCCGACAGATTGGAAAAGATGCTTCCCGCCAATTGCATTCCGTCGCCGGAATCGCCTGAGAAACGGATCACGATCTTTTCCGGAACTTTTACCTTCATTTGTTCTGTCATATTTTTATTTTGAGTGTTCCCATCGCTATACGATCGAGCCTTTCGGGGTCGATCATTGAAATAGCCGGATTTGTACAATAAACATGTGATATCTTCGAGCCGGAGACCCGGTTAAAATCAGTCAATCTCGTGCAGTTTAAAGTGATGCAAAGTAACGAAAAATATGCTTATCATGCAAAAAAAATTATATGATTATCGGATGTTATACCCGGCTATTTTCGCAAGTGGGTATAAAAAATGTTGTTTTCTGTCCCGTCAGGGACAACATATTGGTAGAAAGGAGAATTTCTCCGTCAGCCAAAGTCCCGTCAGGGACGTAATGCGGAAA